>Ga0187878_1000108_pt1 | contig 95866 bp, 81 predicted proteins | sample June2016WEW_17_1_FD_132979 | JGI IMG/M metagenome (GOLD analysis project Ga0187878, IMG submission 132979) | Peatland microbial communities from SPRUCE experiment site at the Marcell Experimental Forest, Minnesota, USA - June2016WEW_17_150 | ecosystem: Environmental > Terrestrial > Soil >... | reverse complement strand
TAATATAGCCGAACAAATATCCCTGAAGAAACCCATCCTGCTTATGAAGGCGGGCGTCACCGCCGCGGGCGCAAAAGCCGCTTCCTCGCATACCGGCTCCCTTGCCGGCAGCGAAACCGCTTATGAAGCCGTCTTCGAAAGGGCGGGCGTTATCCGGTGTTTTTCCATTAAGTCCCAGTTTGATTTCGCCCAGGGATTCGCCTATCAGCCCCTTCCGAAAGGCCCATCTGTCGCCGTCATCACCAACGCGGGCGGCGCAGGCATTATGGCCGCCGACGCTATTGAAAAACTTCACCTCACCTTTGCCAAACTCAGCGAAGGAACCATTCGACGGCTCGCCGAAAAACTCCCCGCCGCCGCCAATTTGCATAACCCCATCGACGTCCTCGGCGATGCGCTTCCTGACCGTTATAAATTCGCGATAGAAGTCGCTCTCGAAGACCCCAATGTTGATGCGATACTGATTTTGCTTACACCCCAGGCAATGACGGACGCTACCGGAACCGCCAAAGCCATCGTCGATGCCTTGAAGAAAAAACCCGGTAAACCGGTGTTTGCCTGCTTCCTCGGCGCAAACAAGGTCGCCGAAGGAAACGCCATTCTTAAAGACAACAAGATTCCGCAATATGATTCTCCCGAGGCCGCCGTCCTTACCCTCAAGGTTATGGTTGATTACGTTCGCTGGAAGGCAAGACCCAAACGCGTCGTTAAACTCTTCTCGGTCAATCGCCACAAGGCCGAAACCATCATCGAAAGACACCTTCGTCAGGGTATCAGCCAGATTGGCGAGGCGGAATCAAAAGAAATACTCGAGGCTTATGGCTTCGTAACGCCCAAAGACGCCGTTGCCAACACCGCCGAACAGGCCGCAAACATCGCAGAGCAGCTCGGTTATCCCGTCGTTCTGAAAATCTGGTCGCCCGATATAATCCATAAATCAGACGTCGGCGGGGTCAGGGTCGGCCTCGAAACTCCTCAGGAGGTTATGGATGCCTTCGACCTTATGATGTTTAGAATCCCCAAAAAACTCCCCAACGCCAAAATTCTCGGCGTTCTCGTCCAGAAAATGTGCTCGGGCGGCAAAGAGCTTATCCTCGGTATGCACCGCGACACCCATTTCGGTCCGCTGATGATGTTCGGCATGGGCGGCACAATGGTCGAAGTTATGCAGGACGTCTCCTTCTACCTGGCGCCTCTGACCGCCGAAGAGGCAAAACAAATGCTTGTCAACACTCGAACTTATAAAATGCTTATCGGCGCTCGGGGCCAGCAGGGCATTGATATCGAGGCCGTCGCCGAAGGTTTGCAGCGACTTTCTCAGCTCGTTACCGAATTCCCCGAAATCCAGGAAATGGACATCAACCCCTTTATGGTCGGGCCGCAGGGTACAACTCCAATCGCCGTTGACGCTCGCATAAGAGTAGAAAAAAAATAATTCAGGACTTATATCTATGCCTCAGTTTGACTGGAAAGAAAAATACAAATCAAAAATCACTACCGCCGAAGAGGCGATGAAACTCGTCAAATCAGGCGACCATATCTTCATCGGCACCGCCTGCGCACAGCCCCAGCATCTCGTGGAAGCGCTCGTCGAGCATTCCGCGCACATCTACGACGCGCATATAGTCCACATGCTCACTATGGGCGCAGCTCCCTACGCCACCGAAAAATTCCGCGAAAAATTCAAAATGAACTCGTTTTTTATCGCCGACAACGTTCGCGACGCCCTCGGCAAAGGTATCGGCGACTACACCCCCATTTTCCTCTCCGAAATCCCCGGCGAATTCGAAAGCGGCAGGATTCCTCTCGACGTCGCCCTTATTACCGTAACCCCGCCCGACGTCAACGGCCTTTGCTCACTCGGCGTCTCCGTCGATATCGTCAAGTCCGCCGCCGCCAACGCCAAATACGTCATTGCCCAGGTTAATTCCTGTATGCCCAGAACCTTCGGCGACAGCTTCGTCAACGTCAATTCCATCGATTGTCTCGTCCCCTTCGACGAGGAAATCTTCGAAATCGCCATCCCTGAAACCGACGACGTTATGCGACGTATCGGTGAAAACATCGCCCGGCTCGTCGAAGACGGCTCCACCATCGAATGCGGCATCGGTCGAATCCCCCAAACCCTCGCCGAATACCTCAAAGATAAAAAGGACCTCGGCATCCACACTGAAATGTTCAGCGACTGGATTATCGACCTCATCGAATGCGGCGCCATCACCTGCGCAAAGAAAAACATCAATCACGGCAAAGTCGTTGCAAGCTTCTGTATGGGTACAAAACGCCTCTACGACTACATCAACAATAACCCCTTCTTTGAATTCTACCCGACGGAATATGTCAACGACTCCTATCTGATTAGCCAGCACGAAAAAATGGTCGCCATCAACGTCGGCCTCGAAATCGACCTCACGGGGCAGGTCTGCTCCGACTCCCTCGGCTATCGCTTCTACAGCGGCATCGGCGGCCAAATCGACTTTATACGCGGCGCAGCCAAAAGCAGGGGGGGCAAGGCAATCATTGCTATGCCCTCAACCGCACGCTCAGGTCAGGTCAGCAGAATCGTCCCGCACCTCACCGAAGGCGCGGGCGTCGTCACCACCCGCGGCGACGTCCATTACGTCGTTACCGAACACGGCATTGCGTATCTCCACGGCAAATCCATCCGCGAAAGGGTCCTCGACCTCATCAATATCGCTCATCCCACATTCAGAACTTCGCTTATCCAGGCCGCCAAGGCACAGAAATATATTTATGAAGACCAGATAGAGCTGGACTGGGCAAAAGTCAGATACCCCGTCGAGCTCGAACGCTACGACACCCTCCGCGACAGCACCGAAATATTCTTCAGGCCCGTCAAACCAAATGATGAACACGAGCTGGCGGAAATGCTCTACTCCCTCAGCGAAAAATCCGTCCAGACAAGATATATGACCCACACGATGACCTTCCCACACAAGGACGTCCAGCAGCTCACCAATATCAATTACCAGCAGGATATCGCCATCGTCGGCGTCGTCCCGGGCCCTTCAGGCGACGAACACATTGTCGCTATGGCGCAATACTTCTTCGACCCCAAAATCCAGGCCGCCGAAGTCGCATTCGTGGTCCACGACGAATGGCAGCAAAAAGGTATGGGGACATACCTGTTGGATTATATTACCAAGATTGCCAAGCAAAGAGGCGTCAAACGATTCTTCGCCAAAGTCCTCCCCGGCAACAAACCTATGCTCGCCATATTCCACAACTCCGGCTTCAAGGTTAATACCACGTTCGACGGAGAGGTTTATAATATATCTTATGACCTGACTGATAAATAAAGAGAGACCGTTGTGATAACAAAACCCGCTGCCTTCATTTATTCTCCCCGGCTCGAAGAAATTTCATATCCGCCGGGACATCCTTTCAATACCATACGCGCAAAAAAAACACGCGACATCATAAATTCAATGGGACTCCTCGCCGCTCCGGATAGAATCGAAGTTCCCCCTGAACCGGCCGATAGAGTCGTCCTAAAAAAATTCCACACCGCCCGCTATCTTCACAACCTCCAGAACGCCTCAAAGGGCCAATGGGATTACGACGCCCTCAGTATGGGGCTTGGCACTTCCGATTGCCCCGTCTTCAAGGGTATGTATGAGTATGCGCTTCTGGCCGTGGGAGCAACCATTACCGCCGCACAACTCATCCTCGACGGCAAAGTCGGTGCCGCGTTCAATCCTTCAGGCGGCTTTCACCACGCCCACCCTGAGTTTGCCGCCGGCTTTTGCTACATAAACGACGTTGCCCTTGGCTGCGAAGTCCTCGCCGAGCAGGGTAAAAAAGTCCTCTACCTGGACGTCGATGTTCATTGCGGCGACGGCGTCGCGGCCTTTTTCTACGAACGCTCCGACGTTATGACTATTTCGCTTCACCAGAACCCCAAAACCCTCTTCCCCGGCACCGGCTTCGAAAACGAAATAGGCGATGGCATTGGTATGGGCTACTGCGTAAATATCCCTCTGCCCATCGGCACTTATGACGACGCCTATATGCTCGCAATCAAAACCGTCGTCCTGCCGCTAATCCACGCATTCAAACCCGACGTTTTTGTCTTTGAGCTTGGCGCCGATGCCCTGGCCGGCGACCCGCTGGCGAATCTTCGCCTGACGAACAACGTTTACTCAGACATAATTCATCAGTTGCTCGCCTTCGGAAAACCCATCCTTATGACCGGAGGAGGCGGCTACAACGTCGAGAACACCGTTCGCGCCTGGGCGCTCGCCTGGTCTGCGCTCTGTGGGGCGGATAGTGAGCTTGACGCCAATCTGCTCCTCGGCGGAATTATGCTCCAGACCACCGAATGGCAGGGCGGCCTGCGCGATAGAGTTCTCCCCGTTAACTCTCAGCAGCGTGACGCCGTTATGCCTGCCCTCACCGCCACCCTCGATACCCTCAAATCAACCCTTTTCCCCATCCATGGGTTGTAGTTCATTATCCACTTTCCTGCCCCCGGGAATTTGCTATTTTGGTTTCGCAACAAGGGGTCCATTTTCCTTATCCGCAATTTTCCGGGCTTTGTTCTTGACAAAGCAGGCCGTTTATAGTAAACATAATGTTTAAGGGGCGAGAGATAAAAGTTTCATTTTCAGAGTAGCGAGCACTGTGTGTGCGCATACGCATTGTCAAAATGTACTTTTATCGAGAGGATAAGTTATGGAAAGGCGATTAATCACAGCGTTAATGGGGGTCGGTTGTTTATTGTTGAGTAATATGTCGAAGGCCGGTACGCTTACACTAGGCCCTACTAATGATGCCTATGTAAACGACGCTGAGCCGACCTCGGTCCACAACAGCGGTACTTTGTATGCCGGATATAATGCCGAGATTACAAGATCATATCTTAAGTTTGACCTTTCAGCCATCCCTGACGGCCAATCGATTGTGTCAGCCGTGCTTCGTCTTGATACTATCTCTCTTATTGGTTCGCCAGTAATAGGCGCTTATTACCTTGACAATGACAGTTGGTCCGAGAGCACACTTACATGGAATAATGCTCCCACTAATTTCAGCATCTTACCCACTAACACACAATCAATCGTTACCGGCTATGTCTTCTGGACGGTAACGAGTGATGTTAGTCTGGTTTATGGAGACGATGATATATACAGCGTGGTTATGAAACTTACACATGAGGTGTTTCCCGGAACGAAGGCAGGTTTCTCGTCCAAGGATGTGGGTGGTACTATCGGGCCACAGCCATACCTGACAATAGAATACCAGCCAATCCCTGAGCCGGTCACGCTTTTGCTTCTCGGCCTGGGCGGATTGATTTTGAGAAAACGAAAAGCTTAGAAGACACAAAGGCACTAAGGTTTTCTTTTTATTGCAAAAAAACAGCGTTAATCTGCGTTAATCAGCGTCTAAAAAAATCCGTTTAAGATTTTCATCATAGCTTCTAATTTGTGTTTATTAAGCGATGGTCCCGTCAGCAGGTGGACTAATCGTTCAATTGTGCCTTCGGCTCTTGGGCAGGAGCCAGTATGGTAATCAACTTTGGCAAGGTCATCCCCGCTAAGCGGATGAACGGGGCTTGAATACCAGCCGGCGATATCCAGACCTCGAACGCCTGCCCGATGGACTATTTCCCATTTCTTATAGACGCGCAAGGGGTATCTCATCATTGTGATATTTGCCTGCGGCTGTTTTGGCCAAAGAGATAATCCGGCGTCGCTGAAGGACTCCTCGAGCATCGCGGTATTTTGAAGCCGAATCTGATGCAATTTGTGCCAGTTTTCTAATTGTTTCAATGCCTCTTTTGCCTTCATTTCTCCGGCCAGCCGAACGTATCCTTCGCAGGAAGGTATGCCATTTTTCAGAAAAGAAATTCCCCTGAAACGCAGCATACTACGAAGCCGGGAGTATTGGTATCCGAGGTAACAATCGAGCCGCGACTGACTGAATGGGTGATATGCCCGCCGAAGGCAAGCCAGAATAAAATCTGATTTTCTGGACGCGGGCACAGCGAACCGCTCGATTTGACGGTCAACTTTTTCGAGTAAGCCGCTTGAATTGACGGTCAGCATCCCTCCCTGGCCGACGGCTCCTTGGCCCCAGGTGCCTAATTTTTTATTGTTCCACCTGCAATCCAGCGAGTGGGCACAATCTTCGATAACTTTTGCGCCGATTTTGTTGCAGGCCGCCAGATTCTGCTCCAATCGACCGGGGTTGCCGAAGGTATGCTGTAAAATCACAACTTTGAGAGAGCCGGTATCCCGTATTAGGATTTCCTGCGGGTCTATACACAGGTGTTCATCAATGTCCAGATATACAGGGACAGCGCCGCAGACTTTGACGGCTTCTACGACAGCCAGACAGGTAAAAGCACATACGCCTACTTTGTCGCCGGGATGAACATCAAGGGCTTTCAGCAATATGAACAACGCGTGCCTGCCCAGCCCAAAGGCCCGTGCGCCCTGCGCATCCGCAAACCGGGAGAACGCCTCTTCGTATTTTCTTCGCCATGCCGATTCGATATTCGCAACCGTTTAACGCAATTATAAAATTTATCGCGAAGCGATACCGCAGTTTTGCATTTTACTTTTTGATTTTTGATTTATTTTTTCATCGGCCCCAAAGGCAATACAATTCTGCCGTAGCATTCGTTTAAAACCTGGGCGAGGCCGGTATATATGGCTGAGAAGCCGCAGAATATGCCCTCATAGCCCGCTGCTGTGCCTAATGCTGCGCTGCCGTTGAGATCTTTGGCTGCCAGCATCCAAAACAGAATCGCAAGCGACAGGAACACCACCTGCAAAGCCCTGTTTAATTTCAGGGTGCCGATGAACATTACAAAAGTGAATAAACCCCACATAAACAGATACGCGGCCATTCCTTCTTTTGACGTGGCATCCGCGATTCCGAGCTTCGGCGCGACTATGAGCCATACTAATGTAAGCCAGAAAAGGCCGTAAGAGCAGAACGCCGTCGTCGCGAACGTGTTGCCTTTCTTCCACTCCATTATGCCTGCGATAATCTGGGCGAACCCGCCGTAAAATATGCCCATCGCCAGAATCATACTACCCAGCTCGAAAAACCCGGCGTTGTGCAGGTTCAAAAGTACCGTTGTCATTCCGAATCCCAGAAGCCCCAGCGGCGCAGGATTCCCCGTCTTGTCCCTGACTTCAACTAAATCCATAATCTCTTCCTTTCCCTAATTTGTAATATCCCAAATTATTTGCCTCGTCCTTTTACCAGCGATTCCACAACGCTCGGGTCTGCAAGGGTGGTGATATCGCCGAGGTTCGATACGTCTCCTTCGGCTATCTTACGCAGAATTCTTCGCATAATCTTGCCAGAACGCGTCTTGGGCAGGCCGTGAGCGAACTGGATTGCCTCGGGCACCGCAATTGGCCCAATCTCCTTGCGAACGTGCAGAAGCAGCTCTTTTTTCAGCTCTTCGGTTTCCGGGATACCTTCCTTGAGCGTTACGAAGGCATACAGCCCCTGTCCTTTTATATCGTGCGGAATGGGCGTTACGGCGGCTTCGGCGACCTTTTCGTGGCTTACCAATGCGCTTTCGACCTCAGCCGTGCCAATCCTGTGCCCCGATACGTTTACAACGTCGTCGATTCTGCCCATCAGCCAGTAGTCCCCATCCTGGTCTTTCCGGCAGCCGTCGCCTGTGAAATACAAATTAGGGAACATCGTAAAATACGTGTCAACGAATCTTTCGTGGTCTCCCCACATCGTCCTCATTATCCCCGGCCAGGGCTTGCGGATGCAAAGTTTCCCGCCCTCGTTCACCGCGCACTCGCTCCCGTCGTCGCGCAGAATCACGGGGTCAACGCCGAAGAACGGCTTGCACGCGCTTCCCGGCTTTATCGTATGCGCTCCCGGCAGGGGGGTTATCAGTATGCTGCCCGTCTCCGTCTGCCACCACGTATCGACTATTGGGCATTTACTATGTCCAATTTTCTCATAATACCAAATCCACGCCTCCGGGTTGATTGGTTCGCCGACAGAGCCGAGGATTCTCAGGGTGTCGAGTTTGTATTTGGCGGGCCACTGTTCACCGAGCCGCATCAGGGAGCGAATAGCGGTGGGGGCGGTGTAGAAAATGGTTACGCCGAATTTGTCGCAGACCTGCCAGAAGCGTCCTGCATCGGGATATGTCGGCACACCCTCAAACATTAAGCTGGTTGCGCCGTTGGCAAGGGGGCCGTAAACGATATAAGTGTGCCCGGTTACCCAGCCTATATCCGCGGTACACCAGAAAATGTCGTTATCGTGAACGTCGAAAATTAACTTATGGCTCATCGCCGCGTGCAGCAGGTATCCGGCTGTCGTATGCACCACGCCCTTGGGTTTGCCCGTTGAGCCGGAGGTGTAAAGAATGAACAGGGGGTCTTCGGCGTTCATTTTCTCGGGCTCGCAAACGTCCTTGGCTTTTGCAATTTCGTCGGCGTACCAGGTGTCTCTGCCCGCCTTCATATTGCACGGCTCTTCGCCGACCTTCACAACTATCGCGCCTTCAATACTCGGCGTATTGGCAAGGGCGGCATCGGCGATATCTTTGAGCTTGATATGTTTGCCCGCCCGCATCGACACGTTGCTTGTTATCAGCAGTTTGCATTTCGAATCGTTAATCCTGTCCTTGAGCGAATCGGCGCTGAAGCCGCCGAATACAACCGAGTGAATCGCACCGATTCTGGCACAACCCAGCATCACAATCGGCAATTCCGGGACCATAGGCAGATAAATCGCGATACGGTCGCCTTTTTTTACGCCTTTGGATTTCAGCACGTTGGCAAATTTGCACACTTCTTTGTGCAGTTGCTCATAGGTGTATTTCCTGACCGCTTTATCTTCCTCACCCTGCCATATAATCGCGGTTTTCTTCGCAGCGGCTGTTTTCAAATGTCTGTCTAAGCAGTTATAAGAAACGTTTAATTGCCCATCCGCGAACCATGTATGCTCGATTTTGCGATTTTGGGTGTCCCAGGTATATTCGAGGCTCTTCGTAGGATTTTTGAACCAGGTGAGCGATTTGGCCTGTTCGAGCCAGAACTTGTCAGGGTCATTGATGGATTGCTCCCACATCTGCTGATACTGTTTCATACTGCCGACGTGTGCCTTGGCCGCGATTGATTTCGGCGGCGCAAATTTCCGATCTTCCGTCATAAGAGATGTCATCGATTTCTTCTCGTTGCCCATACCGCTTCTCCTTGCTACTCAGGGGGTCTAAAATTGTCAATTGGTTCTATTGAACCCATTACGCATAAAACGGCATATTCTTCACGTTAGCCGCAAAATGTCAATAGAAACTTGCTATTGAACGATAAAAAAGGCGAAAGGCGATTCTGCTGCGAAAAACTTCACAACAGAATCGTTTTCGAGCTGTTCTTTCCCGCGTTGGTTGCATGTGAAAAACGCTACTTATAGGGACGAAGTTTCTACAGGAGCATTTGGAAAATCGCCCTTGATATTGCCTTGGTGTTCTGATATTAACAACCGCTTATGAAAACGGGTTTGAAAAAATTATTGGTTTGTTGTGTTCTGGTCTGTACATCAGCCGGCATAAGCAAAGCCGACCTGGCGGGACGGGTCGAGACAATCGTCGCCTCGCAAACACAGGGCAAGGTGCGCATCGCGGTGAAGATTGTTAATCCCGCTACCGGCTCGGTCATTTACAGTCACAACGCCTCTGTGCCTATGACGCCCGCCTCGAATATGAAGCTTGTTACGACCGCCGCAGCGTTACATTACCTCGGTCCGGACTTTACTTATCTGACGGGCGTCGGCCTAATCGGCGACTCAATCGCGGTCATCGGCAGCGGGGACCCGCTTCTCGGCGACAAGCTCACTTTGCAAAAAAATAACCTTGATGCCCGTTGGGTGCTCAAGGATATCGCGGAAATTCTCCGGCGAAATAATATAACAACGTTATCCGATGTAATAATTGACAGCACCATTTTCGACAACGAACTTGTTCAGCCGAACTGGCCGAAAAAGGAGCTGAATCGATGGTATGCCGCCGAGGTCGCAGGCCTTAACTACAACGATAATTGCATCGAGATTATTGCCGAAACGGTTGGTCCAAAAGTCGAACTGACGCTCGATCCGCCGACCAGCTACGTAAAGATAATCAATAATTGCAAGGTAGCCCCCAAGCCGCCTGATACTGTCTGGGGCGCAAGACCATCTGGCTCAAACGTCGTAACTGTCTCAGGCGTCTGCTATAAGAAATGTCAGCCGGTTAGCGTTACAATCGACCGGCCCCAGGCATTTTTCGGATTTCTGCTCGCCGAAGAGCTTAGACGTTCAGGTGTTGCCATAAGGGGACAACTTGTCGAAAGAGAAATCCTGCCGCAGGAGCAGTTCAAGCTCCTCGCTGTTTATCGCACCCCTATATGGGATGTTTTTGACCGCTGCAACAAAAACAGTTTGGAAGTCGCCGCGGAGTCACTGCTCAAAACAATCGCCGCATATCGCCAGCCATCCGGCAAGGGCGGTTCCTGGGCACAGGGCAGGCAATTCGTATCGGATTACTTAGTTTCACTGGGGATATCCTCCGACCAGTTCGTTCTCGACGACGGCTGCGGGCTGAGTGAAAATAATCGTCTCAGCGCAAACCTGCTTACGGCCATTCTCTTAGACATTTATAAAAAACCAGAGTGGCAGAAGTTTAAGGAGACCCTGGCGGTAGGTGGGGAAGAGGGCACGGCAGGTAAATGGTTCGACGAGCCGAAATACAAAGGCAAAATCTTCGCAAAGACCGGCTACATCGGCGGCGTCAAATCACTGTCAGGCGTCTGCACCACGGAGGCAGGCGACCGCGTATTTTCAATAATCACCAACAAAACAAACGGCAAAAGCCGGCAGGCCATTAACGATCTCGTCAAAGCCATTATTGACGAATCGCGATAATTGACCAGCCGAAAGGCAGAGAATTCGAATCTGACGATTAATGCTAAAAATCGGCAATATAATTCTTGATGTTCCCTTTTTTCAGGCGTCGCTTAGCGGATACAGCGATTACGCTATGCGGGCAATTGCGCGTGACTTTGGAGCGCCTCTTGTATTTGCCGGCGCAATGCTCGCGAAAAGCGTCCTCCATCCGCGGGTCTTTAATGATCCGTCATTTAAACCCGGCGATGATGAACATCCGATAGGGGCACAGCTTTTAGGCGAGGACCCCGAAATAATGGCAAAGGCCGCCAAGGTAGTATGGAAGGCGGGTTACGATTTAATAGACCTGAATTTTGCCTGTCCTGCGCCCAAAGTTGTTCGCCGAAAGCGGGGGGGCTTTCTTCTTAATGACCCTGATAAAGCGATAGAAATCTATAATGCCGTAAGAGAATCCGTCGATTGCCCTGTAACTATTAAATTGCGGACGAGTTTCGATAATAAGTCCTATGACAATTTCTGGGACATCTGTTCCAGGGCTACGGCTGGCAAGGTCGATGCGTTAATTGTGCACCCTCGCGCTGTCTGCCAAAGATTTACCGGCTCGGCAGATTGGCAGTTTTTATCAGGGGTTAAAAAACAATTTCCCCGCACAACAATTTTCGGCAGCGGAGATTTATTTTCTGCCGATACAATTAAAAATAATATGAAAACCACTGGCGTAGATGGCGTGGTAATCGCTCGCGGCGCGATTGGCAATCCCTGGATTTTCAGTCAGCTTCGCGAGGGAAACGATTGTTTAGCCCCGACCCTTGGCGAGCAGGGCCGGGTAATTTCAAAACATTTCTCTTTGTTTTGTGAAATCTATGGGCACAAAAATACCGTCAGGTATTTTCGAAAATTCGCGATTGCCTATTGCAAACTTCATCCCTTGCGCAGAAAAGCCCAAAAAGCCCTTGTTTCAGCAAAAACGACCGAAGAATTTCTCGCCGTCGTAAAACATTGGTACGGCCTGTAAGGGACAGGACGCAGACCTGTCCTCCGACTTGTCCGCCGTAGTTCCTGCCCTACATAGCACACTATGCGGCGGAGGGTTAACGAAGGCGGAAGTCCCTTAAGGACGAAGGAGGATTAACGCCCCTCTTTGCTGCGCTACGCCGGGGCAGGCTGTTTTTTACTATACGCTATACGCTGTCCGCCTGCCCTGAGCAAAGTCGAAGGGCTGAACGCTATCAACAATTCCCCTTGCTTTTGACGACAATCGTGAGGATAATACCTACAAAAGCAGGAGTTACGCACCTCTGACCCGAAAGTTGATTTGGTTGACCAGCCGAAAGGCACGGAACTCGAATACCGCGTTATTGCAGTAAATAAATCCGGCGAAGGCGAACCGTCCAATACAGAAATGGTTGTAATGTGATACGAGAGGATTTTGTGCCGACTACAGTATTAGGAAATTTTGGCCTTTATGGCCGATGATAATCCCCACTATAGGCGGGCGAACTGCGAATTTCACCTGTTTTTTTTTGCACTGGCCAAAATCCGTGTTATAATCAATAACTATCAATTCGGTGGCTTCTCGACATGTGCTGCAACCAAGCCGATAAAGCGTTTTGTAGGAAAAATCCGATGAGGAGAAAAATGACTGAAACACACCTAATCAAATTCATGGCATTTTTTCTTGTGGTGCAGGTAGCCGCCACGAATCCACGGTTAAAAACCTGGGAGGGAGAATTATGAAAACAAAAAGCTCGATTGCGAAAACAACCAACCCGAACATGATGGCTCGGCGGTTAAGAACCGCCTGCGCCGCGAGGATGCTCCCACTGTTGATGCTGCTGGCGCTCAGTCTATCGGTCATCCACGAGGCAAAAGCCGCTTCCTGGGTCACTACCGGCTCGATGCACACCGCACGCGAACTTCACACGGCGACGTTGCTGCCCGATGGCAAGGTGCTGGTCGCGGGGGGCTACAACAACGACACCAAAAGCGGACTTTCCAGTGCGGAGTTGTATGATCCTGCCACCGGGACGTGGACGGCGACCGGCTCGATGACCGAGGAACGCAGATCTCACACGGCGACGTTGCTGCCCAATGGGAAGGTGCTGGTCACGGGGGGCTACAACAACGACACCGACAGCGTACTTTCCAGTGCGGAGCTGTATGATCCGGCCACCGGGACGTGGACGAACACCGGCTCGATGACCGAGGAACGCATCGCTCACACGGCGACGTTGCTGCCCAATGGCAAGGTGCTGGTCGCGGCGGGCTTGGGCAACGGAGTCGGCGATCTTTCCAGCGCGGAGCTGTACGATCCGGCCACCGGGAAGTGGACGAAGACCGGCTCGCTCAAGGGACTTGATTCTCACACGGCGACGTTGCTGCCCGATGGCAAGGTGCTGGTCGCAGGGGGAGGGGGTAATGATGATTACAGCGCGGAGCTGTACGATCCGGCCACCGGGACGTGGACGGCGACCGGCTCGCTGACCGAGGTACGCTATTCTCACACGGCGACGTTGCTGCCCGATGGCACGGTGCTGGTCGCAGGGGGCGAGAACGGCAACAGGACTAGCAGTTATCTTTCCAGCGCGGAACTGTATGATCCGGCCAGCGGGACGTGGACGGCGACCGGCCCGCTGACCACCGCACGCGCATGGCACACGGCGACGTTGCTACCCGATGGCAAGGTGCTGGTCGCGGGGGGCTACAACAAAATTAGCGGCAGTCTTTCCAGCGCGGAACTGTGCGATCCGGCCATCGGGACGTGGACGAACACCGGCTCGATGCACACCGCACGCGATTCTCATACGGCGACGTTGCTGCCCGATGGCAAAGTGCTGGTCGCAGGGGGTAGTGATAACAGCGCGGAGCTGTATGATCCGGCCACCGGGACATGGACGGCGACCACCAATTCGATGACCACCGCACGCGCATGGCACACGGCGACGTTGCTGCCCGATGGGATGGTACTGGTCGCGGGAGGCGAGAACGGCAGTGCGCTTGCCAGCGCGGAACTGTATGATCCGGCCATCGGGACGTGGACGGCAACCGGCCCGCTGACCACCGCACGGTATGAGCACACAGCGACGTTGCTGCCCGATGGCAATGTGCTGGTCGCGGGGGGCGAGAATGGCAGTGCGTTTTCCAGCGCGGAACTGTATGATCCGGCCATCGGGACGTGGACGGCAACCGGCCCGCTGACCACCGCACGCTGTTTACACACGGCGACGTTGCTGCCCGATGGCAAGGTGCTGGTCGCGGGAGGCGAGAATGGCAGTGCGTTTTCCAGCGCGGAACTGTATGATCCGGCCACCAGGACGTGGACGGCGACCACCAACTCGATGACCACCGCACGCGATTCTCACACGGCGACGTTGCTGCCCGATGGCAATGTGCTGGTCGCGGGGGGCGAGAACGGCAGTGCGTTTTCCAGCGCGGAACTGTATGATCCGGCCACCGGGACGTGGACGAACACCGGCTCGATGCACACCGCACGCGAATCTCACACGGCGACGTTGCTGCCCAATGGGATGGTGCTGGTCGCTGGGGGGTTCGACGGCACCGACAGCGGCGATCTTTCCAGTGCGGAACTGTATGATCCGGCCACCGGGACGTGGACGGCGACCACCAACTCGATGACCACAGCACGCGATTTTCACACGGCGACGTTGCTGCCCAACGGGAAGGTGCTGGTCGCAGGGGGTTACAACGGTGGTTATCTTTCCAGCGCGGAGCTGTACGATGTCGGTCTGGGTTTCAGTGCGTCCTGGCAGCCGCAGATTGCCACGGTCACCTCACCGCTCAGTCTCGGCGGCAGCTTGGTGCTCACCGGTTCCCGATTCCGTGGTATCTCCGAAGGTTCCGGCGGTAGTACCAACGACTCGCCAGCCGATTATCCAGTGGTGCAATTGCGCAGCGTGGAAAGCGGGCAGACCTTGTTCCTGCTGGCTACAAGCTGGTCCACAAGTTCGTTCACTTCCACACCGGTGAGCGGTTTGCCAGGTGGCTATGCGCTGGCGACGGTGTTCGTCAACGGCATTCCGAGCGCGGCGAGCATCCTCATCGTCAACGTGCCGACGAGGATCATCGGCGTGAGCGCAACCGTGCCGAATGTTGTGGGTATGACAGCGGCGGCTGCAAACAAGGCTATTACATCTGTTGGTCTGAAGCATGTAAATGGCGGCAATGAATACAGCAACACTGTGGCAGCAGGTTTGGTTAGCAGTCAGATTCCAGCTGGCGGTACAGCGGTTAACATTGGCTCAACGGTAACCTACAAAGTGTCTCTGGGCAAGCCGACAGTACCCAATGTCGTGGGTAAGACAGCTGCTGATGCGAATAAAACTATCGTTAAAGCCAATCTTGTGGTTGGCACCGTAACCACAGCAGATAGCAACACTGTAGCTGCAGGCAAAGTTATCAGTCAGAGTCCGGCTGCCGGTACAAAGGTTGTGATTGGTTCGCAAGTGAACTATGTAAAATCTCTGGGCAAGCCGGTTGTGCCGGATGTTGTGGGCAAGACATCTGCTGATGCGAATACGGCCATTATTAATGCCAATCTTGTGGTTGGCACCATAACTACCGCGTATAGCGACACGGTGGCTGCGGGTGTGGTTATCAGTCAGAGTCCGGCTGCCGGCAAAAAGATTGCGATTGGTTCGGCAGTAAACTATGTAAAATCTTTAGGTAAAAAATAATAGGAGCATCTTTTCGATATAAACAGAAATTTCAAACGTGATAGGTGGCTGGGGAAATCTGCAAATCTGGGGACACCATAGCGAGGAAAAAAGGTACCATTATTTTTTCGGCAGGGTGATAGTAAAAGTTGTACCTTTGCCGGGCTGGGAATCGACGGTTATTGTTCCGCCATGACCATCTATAACCTTTTTGCAAAGCGCAAGGCCAAGGCCTGTGCCAGAACCGGTGATTTTTTTGTGCTTTGTGGTAAAAAACGTATCGAACACCCGCGATATTTCCGATTGCTCGATGCCGCAGCCCGTGTCGCTGATTTTTATTCGAATACCATCGTTGTCCGCCTGGGCCGAGATAGTCAGTTTCCCGCCGTGAGGAAGCATCGCTTCACGGGCGTTCAATACCAAGTTCATAATCGCCTGCTGCAACTGGACCGGCGACACAAGAACACGCAAATCCTCGCTCACTAAAATCTCAACTGTTATGCCGTCCTTTGTGAAATCCCTGCAAAGGCAATCGAACACAGCTTTGACCATCGGCAGCAGGGGGGTTTCGACTTTTTCACCGCACCCGGCTTTTGCCAGCGAGAGTATGCTTTCCATTACCTTGCCCGCCTGCCGGCAGTTTTTGGCAGTCCTGCGAAGTGTGCGTTCGGCAAGTTCCCTGTCGTCTGTGTGCTTAAGCGCAAGTTCAGCGTAATTAGTCAGGGGGGTGAGGAGATTATTGATTTCGTGGGCTATCATCGCTGTCGCCGAGCCGAGATTCGCCAGCGCCTCGAGCTGCACCATATCCTTTTCGAGCGCCTCATTGCGACGTTGCTGCTGCACTAATTGGCCGTGCACAGCTTTGCGTTTTGCGATAATACTTGTCAACGCCATTCCTCTGCTGTAAAATTCCTTTTGAACCGTAAACTTATGATATATCGACTTTTTTCTTGCTCTTTCTTGAACCTCCTATGAACGAACAGAGAATACTTGAAGAGCTTGTGATGCTGCTTGAGGCCAATGGCGTTGAAATCCGCCGGGAACCCCTTGCCGGCGGGGCAGGGGGGTTGTGCACCGTCAACGGCAGGCACTTGTTCTTTCTCGATACGCAGGCATCGTCCGTTGAGGTTGCCTCCGTCGCCGCGGAAGCCGTCGCCAAGCTCATTGATATCGAGAGTATCTATCTTCGTCCGGAAATCCGCCAGTTTATCGAGTCGCATGGTTCCTCCGTTTCCGTTAAGGAGCGATGAATATGCCAAAGTTCAAAAAAGTCGCTATAATGCTTGCTGAACAGTATCAGGTCCTTGAGGTCTGGTATCCTTATTACCGTCTGAAAGAATCGGGCATCGACTGCGACTTTATCGCCGTGGAGGCGAATAAGGATTATCCTTCAAAAGAGGGCTATCCCTGCAGGTCAACAGTGGCCGCTAAAAACGCCAGAATCGAGGACTACTCCTGTATGATTGTCCCCGGCGGATTCGCACCCGATTTTATGAGAAGAAGCGATGATATGATTAAGTTCGCCAACGATATGGTCAACGCCGGCAAAATCATCGCCGCTATATGTCACGGCCCCTGGCTATTGTGCAGCACCAAAATCCTTAAGGGCAAAACCGCAACCTGCTTTATGGCCCTTCGTGATGATGTCAAAAACGCCGGCGCAAAATACGTCGATGAGGAATGTGTCGTCGATGGCAACCTGATTACCTCCCGAAAACCCAATGACCTCCCGGCCTTTTGCGAGGCGATACTAAAAGCACTTGGCAAATAAACTTTTAATTCGGTGGAGTTACTTACTATGACAAAGAAAAAATTCGACAACCAGTCAGTCAAAACGCCCGTTATTCTCGTCGTTGACGATAACCGCGAAAACCTCGAACTGCTCGAGGCCTATCTTGAGGATATCGACTGCCGGACAATCTCCGCCTGCGACGGCCCCGAAGCCCTCGATATCGTCAGAAAGGACAAGCCCGACCTCGTCCTGCTCGACATTATGATGCCCAAAATGAGCGGCTTTGAGGTTTGCCGAAGGGTAAAAAATGACCCTTCAACCGCCCATATCCCCATCATTATGGTTACCGCGCTCAATGAGTTTGGCGATATGCAGCGGGCGGTCGATTGCGGCACAGACGATTTCGTCTCAAAGCCCGTCAACAAAATCGAGATGCTCACCCGCGTCAAAACTATGCTCAAGCTCAAGCACCTGACCGACAAGCTCGAACGCACCCTTGCCTATCTTGCCGAAATCGAAAAACAAACCCAGTCAAGCCGGCTTGACTGACCCGGCAGGGTACTTGTACCGAATATCGGCAGGGGGGCTACGTCCCAAAACCGGCTGCCAATTTCTCCATTTCAGGCGGAATAGTCGTTACAGCCGACACCCTGACGCATAAATATGCTCCCCGCCGGCCAATTTCCTTTAACCTCACTCAACCGCCCAACATCACCGTGCCGATAATCCCTGTGGACGGAGGTTCCAGCCATCTGGTCTGTATAAACAAAAGACCGGGCTTATCGAGGGGGATGGCTTCCCATTATAGACATAGAGCATTTATGGGCCAGTTACTTGGAATTTTGGGTAGCGGCATCGGGGTCGAAATCACCGACCTTATATGGCATTGTCTTCGCCAGTCCGCGGAATCAATCGCCAAATCAGACCCCGCGCATGCGCAAATGCTCGAAGGATTAGTCGATTTGGCAGACGTGAGAAAACCGTCGGTCCTTAACCGTCGCCTTGAAGAGTATCGTTCAGCGCATCCACGTTCCCATTATACCAACCTTGCCGCCGCCGCAATCGCCCTGGCTGACAGCCGACTCAACGACGCTTTTGACCTGCTCAACTCGGTATATTCCAAATGTCCCCGAAATGTTATCACGCTCTACGCCCTCGGCCATTGCTGCGAACGGCTTGGCCGCGAAGCCGACGCAATCGCCTTCTACCAGGACTGCCTTAAATTCAAAAAGTATCTCCAGTTCCCACGACAACGCCTCGCCGCTATTTACTTCAAAAATGGCCAAATCGAAAAAACCATTACTGAATATCAGTTCCTCGCCGCAGAATACCCTGACGACCTCACAATTCTGCTTACGCTCGCACATCTTTATATCGCCGTCTCACGGTACAAGCTCGCCGCGGATACCTTCTCAACCGCCATTCTTATACAGCCCTATAATTTCTCGCCCGAAAACGACGAGATTGATTTGCTTATTGAGGCAGAGGAGCTGGATGACGCGCTTGACCTTATCGAAAACACCCTCGAACAGTATCCAGACAGGCCGGATTTGCTGTTAAGGCGTGCCTCCGTCTTTGCTTCGCTCGGCCAGGACGACCAGGCGCTCGCTCATTACAACCACACCGTTGCCGTATGCCCGCACTTTCTCGACGCCAATATCAAGCTCGGCTCTCACTATATGCGGCTCGGCAAACCCGCCTCCGCCGCGATTCAATTCACGCAAGCCGCCTTGATTAACGACCGTCTTGTTGACGCCTACCTGGGTCTCGCTACCGCCCAGAAACTCGGCAATAACACATCTGAAGCCCTTATTTCGCTTTCTCTTGCCTCAACTATTGATACCAACGGGCCGATGCTGTTCGCTCAGGCCGCCTGTCTTCAGTGTCATTCGCCATTCTCCGGCCTCGAATCGCGTCCCATCGATTCCATATTGGATGCCCAGAGGAATATGCTTCAACTTCGTCCGCAAAACCCCGAATTGTATTATCGTCTCGGCATACTTATGATGAGCATCGGACGCATTACTCAAGCGGCGGAATTATTCCAAAGGGCACTCCAGCTAAACCCCACCTTCGCTCCCGCCCGCAATAAGCTCGCCGTCTGCCTCTATGAAACCGACGAAACAGCACTTGCACTCGAAACTCTGACGCCGCCCAACTGCCTCCAACCCGACACGCTCGACCTCCATTATCGTGTCGCCCTGTTGTATTGCGACAAAATCAAGTTCGCCTCCTCATTACTTGACCTCGAACAATGGCTCGACGAAACCCTCGCATCCACCGACGCCGTCGTCAATATCTCAATTGTCCTGCAAAACCTCGGCCTGCTCGACCCCGTTAACTCTACCTGGGCCAATCTTAGCCCGGCTGTTAACTGTCAGACCGTATAAACACCCGTTATCCCCGCAATCCCGCTAAATCCGCCCAAACCACCTTAAATACCTGAATGAAACATAACATATATTATGAGACGTTCGATATTGTCTTCAAATGAGCAGGCATAGCTATTTCAAAATCCGCAATCAGCAATAAATCTACTCTCACAAAACCCAATGTGGGCCGAGTTTCTCTCGCAAGGCCAAAGGCGGGCCGAGTATCTCGTAATTCAGAATCGCCTTGCGGAAACCGTCCTGTGTCGCATATTGCTCCGCCAGTTCCGCCAGATATGAATGCTGCTGATGAATTTCAACCTCGCTCGACACCTTTGCATTTTCAGGTGTGATAGCGTCAACCTTGTGTAAATCCGGTTCGACCTTAAGCGTCGGTCCTTCCTGGGAGTACATTGGGGGAGCTACAGGTTTTTTAGCCGGTATTGGCTCAGGCCTGCGTGGTGGCGGCGGTTTCGACTGGGGCGTCCTGGCGGGGGGCTGAGAACTTGCATTTTCCCCCTGCTGAACCCCCCTGTTTGCCTGTTCTTTTGCCGCTGAATAACGCTCCCTGATTTTCTCGGCAAGATCGTCAAAACTGGGTTTCTGTTCCTCCTGGCCTTCCGACAGCTCTTTTTCTCCGCCCTTTTTGCCAGCCCTGGCCTTGACAATAGCGCTAAACAGCCATATCACAAAAAAGATAACAAGGGGCGCAGATTTGCTTAGATTGTTCCAGTCATCGTTGTCGCCCAACAGTTTGTCTAACCAATAACTCATCATCTCTTAATCTTTTTTACTTTTTGTCAACCTTTGAAATCGAGTCCCTCATCGATGTATCCGCGCTTATATTCTTCATCCGGTAATAATCCATTATCCCGAGATTGCCCTTGATGAACGCCTCGGCCATCGCAAGTGGGACTTTCGCCTCATTCTCAACCACCAGCGCCCTCATCTCCTGCTCGCGGGCGACGGCCATAGCGCGGCGACCTTCCGCTTCGGCCTGGCGCATTCGCTTGTCTGCCTCAGCTCTTTCGGTTTCCAGCATGGCTCCGACGTTCGATACCTCCCTGTCTTTAGTGCTTACGCCGGCAACGCTTACGTCGGCGATATCGATAGAAACAATTTCGAATGCCGTCTGAGCATCGAGACCGCTTTCTAAGACTTTCCGCGAAATTCGGTCTGGATGTTCCAGAACATCTTTATAAGTTCCTGCTGAACCAATTGCGCTGACAATGCCCTGGCCGACACGGGCAATAATAGTTTCATCGGTAGCGCCTCGTACCAACTGGTTAATGTTTGACCGGACGGTAACTCTGGCTCGTACCAATAACCTGATGCCATCCTTGGCAACGGCATCAAGCAGCGTTGTCCTATCCAGCGGACAATCTATAATTTTCGGAGTAACAGTGGTTTCTACCGCTCTGAGTATGTCCCGCCCCGCCAGGTCGATTGCGCGGGCGACCTCAAAGGAAAGTGGAATCTTGGCCCGATTTGCTGCAATGATAGCTTGAACTACATCTATGACATGGCCGCCCGCGAAATGATGCGCCTGCAACTGTGCGAAAGTGACCGGAAGGTCGGCCTTACGGGCAATAATCAAAGCATTGACGCAAATCATGACATCGCCTTGTGCCTGGTACGACGCTAAAAAGCGTTTTTTTTGCGCAGCTTTTTCTTTTAACCAGGGTTCATTAGGCTGCATATCACCGTCTCGCTCCTGCAGGTCCTTGTAGCGAAACTCATTTTTATCAACCAACCATACGCTTTCGAGCTGCTGGGTGGTTAAATCAGTAATACCGGCCTGCACAGCCGCGATTCTGGCGCGAACTATATATTCGCGAGGAACACGACGCAAATACATTCCAATCAACTCAAGAAGGCTGACGTGTGCCCCGCTAAAAAAGGCCATAATCCAAATCCTTATGAATGAAATAAAGATGATAAGGAAAGGAATTACGATTACGCCAACTATAATCACTAATATTATCAGGACTTTGTTGGCTTCAGCCAATAAAAAAGTCGTTTCCATTCTTGTATGCTCCTAATTAATACGTTTATAAAGTGTTAGTTTATTCTACTAAAAATTACATTTTTTTTGTGACAACTATATTGTTTCCTTCAACTTCTTTAACTATTATTTCAACCGATGCCCCCAGCATTCCACCCTGGGAGACGACGCTATATCGTTTACCACCTATTTCAGCAATACCTGATGGCCGCAGCTCTGTAACAGTTATCCCGCCTTTATCTCTAAGGTGGCTGAAATCTTCGTCACTGATTCCGGGCTCGCCGCGAGCTTCATCGAATTCTTCCTGACGTTCCACCAGTATCATTCTACGCCCAAAAGGTATCTTCGGGAGAAGCTTGACCCCAAGCAAAACCAGCACAGGAACACTGATAAAAATAATAAGCAGGATAACCAATCCCATTGATACGCCGGATATAAAACCAAGTATTACGGCTGCCAATAAAGATGCTATTGCAAGAATACTCAGTATACCGCCGGAAGGCAGAATCGCCTCAAGAAATACCAGCAGAATTCCAACAACCAGTAATAAGATAGCGTATGCCAAAACACTCCCCTCAATAGCATTTACTAAGAGACACTTTGGGCACCAGATATTTCCTTTACTACTATATTGTTTCCTTCAATAGATTCAACAATAATTTCTTTGTTCTCATCTATGAACTCTCCGCGAGAAACGACATTCACCCGTTCTCGTCCAAATTGAGCGATACCGGAGGGTCTTAGCTGGCTGAGGGTAATGCCTTTCTGTGCGATTTCGACCAGCGGTTTCTCAGATGACATTCCATATTGCACCGCATCAGTTTCCACCGGCGGAGCCAATATCAGCTTTTTAGCGATAGGAATTTTATATAGATATTTTGAAAACAGCCAGGCCAAAGCCAGAAATGCCAGGAATCCAAGCCCTATCGCCCAAACCTGGTCTGTAAACATTTTCCAGTCATAGTCGCTTTGGGGCCAGGAAAACTGGCCAGGCGGGTTCTTTATCAGCATTCCGAATAACCCCGCCAGTATAAGAAATATCCCGATAACTCCGACAAAAACGAAACCAGGTATGACAAAAACCTCAATCAACAGTAATAGCACACCTGTAACGAATATCGCGATCTCAACCCAGTTTGCCATACCTGTCAGGAATTTACTGCCGACGATTAGTACAAAACATAGCACCGCCACTAAGCCCGGCAGCCACACCCCCGGCGTCTGAAACTCAATATAAAGCCCAAGCAGCGCAATCGTTACCAATACCCCCATAACCGCCGGCGAATTAAGCCACCGCACCATTTCTTCCGACCAGTTCGTCTCTAATTTTACCGGCCCCATGCTGAATTCGACCCCGTCTCGTTTTTCGAGGAAACTCAGCACGCCATTCACGTCCTTCACAACCGCCCTGGCGATACCATATTCCGCCGCCTTGCTTGCCGTCAGCGTCAGCAGCTCTTTACTGGTTACAACAAGCTCTTTATTCTTAAGGTCGTAGGCGTGGGCGTCTTTAGGCAGCTGCTCCGTCTCGAAATACTCCCATTGGCCCGTCTTCGTGTTCTTTACTCTGCAAACCTCTGTCCCCACTGTTACCATTGCCTTCAGCAATGCCATCGGGTATTTGTTCGCCTCTGCCGCCCTGGCAAACGTCGCCCGAACGAACGATTCTACCTTTTCCCTCTCCACCCCTTCTAATTTGCCGCCTAATGTTATCGGCGCACAGTCGCCTATCGTTGTGTTTTCTCGCATTATGATATCGTTGCAGGACACCGAAATCATCGCACCTGCCGATATCGCCTCGGTATTCACATAGGCAACCGTATGCGCTCTTTTAGCAACATCGAGGATAAAATATTTCGATATGTCATCCGCTGCGGCAACTTCTCCGCCGTATGTTTCTATCTCGTAAATCAGGTATTCCACGCCCCCCTTGAGCGCAATCTCCGTTCTTCGTTTTATCGACTTATACAGCCCGTCGTCGATTGTCCCCTTGCAGACAATGACCGCCGCCTGCACCGGCTTCTTCAGCGTTGGCAGATTTACTTCCCCTTCCGCGCTGATGCACAGCCGAGCTGCCATCACCAACACCACCCCCAATAGCATTATCCGGCTTAACTTCTTCATAGCAAAAATCTCGCCCCCGCCTAATTTAACTAAGAACTGAATTTTCTGTACGCTAACCGCTGCACGCTGAACGCTGTTTATGCCATTTTGCGCAGAATCTCGATGCCCTTGCGTATCTTCTCATCGCTCGTCGCGTAGCTTATACGAAAGTGCGTGTCCTTTTCGCTGAACACGTTGCCCGGTATTACAAGGACATTGTTGGTTATCGCCTTTTCGACGAATTTGCCTGCCTGGCCATCAGGCGCTTTTACGAATGCGTAAAATGCCCCGCCCGGCTTTACAATCTCGAACTTGTCCTTTAGTCCGTCGTAAATCAAATCCCGTTTCTTACGGTAGGTGTTCACGATAGATGTGGTATCATAATCCATCGCCGCGGCAATCGCCTTCTGGAAAGGTGCAGGCGCGCATACGAAGGTGTATTGCTGTATTTTTATCATCTGGTCTATGACCTCGCCGGCCTCGTCGCCCCCTGCCGCCGCGTAGCCCAGCCGCCAGCCCGTTACGCCGTAGGTCTTTCCGAACCCGCGCAGCAGTATCGCCCTGTCGCAATATTTTACTATTGTCTCACAGGGGCCATCGTAGCTGAATTTCTCGTATATTTCGTCACTCAATACAATAATATTATTCTTAGAGGCAATATTGGCAATTTCCTTTAACTGCCTGCCGCCGAACACCGCCCCCGTCGGGTTGCAAGGCGAGTTGATAATTATCATCTTCGTCCTGTCCGTGACGGCGTCTTCTATTTTGCCCGGGTCAAGCTCGAATTTCGGGTAGCAATCCACAAATACGCATTTGCCGCCCAGCATATTTACTAAGTGCTTATACATCACAAAATACGGGTCGGGGATAATCACCTCGTCTCCGGGGTTAATTAGCGCAAGAAACGCCAGCAGAATGCCGCCGCTGACGCCGCTGGTTATCATCAACTTTTGTTTTTCCCACCCGAATTCCACCTTCAGGCCGCCCGTGATTTTGGCAAGCAGCTCCTCGTCGCCGGCCGTCTGGGAATACTTGTTGACGCCCCGTTCTATTGCCTGTATTGCCTCTCGTTTAATCGCTTCGGGCGTATCGAAATCCGGCTGACCTATCGAAAAATTAATCGGGTCCTTCATTTGCGCGGCTAGCGCAAAAACCTTCCGTATTCCGCTCGAATCGATACATTTCATTCTGTCTGCAATTATTTTCTTCATAGCCATATAATATACCCCCCTTTCCCCCGCAAGCCAACTGAATTTCCGAATGCCCGCGGACACAAATCCTGAAAACCACACAATAAAAAAGGCCGGCAAATCACCGGCCTTCTCGAGTATCATCCAGTTACTTATTCTATTTCTTCTTTACCTCTTTGGCGGGCTTTCCAGCCGGGGCTGCTGCCTTCGCCGCCGGCGCTGCTCCTGCCTTGGCTGGCGCTCCCTTTGCCGCTCCAGGAGCTGCCTTGCCTGCCGCTGCCGGCTCCGCACCAGGCGTTGCTGCCACTGCGCCTTCCACACCCACTGCTCCTTCCGCAGCAACCTCTTTCTTTTCTGCCTTCTTCGCGCGGGCTTTTCTGTGCGACACTTTCGGAAGGCCCAGCACTGACCTGTCGTCTTCCCATTTATCCTCGTCCTTCAGGCGGTCTATTCGCTCCGCTCGCGTCAAAACGTTGCGGTGTCTCACAAGTGCGTCCTTCAACTTCAACGACCGGTCAATCGACATCAATTCTTCTCCTAAAACTTATTCGTCAAATCTCATCCCGAAAGCGTCACTGAATGGCTTCGGCCCAAAACTCTCGAACCCAGCCGGCGCCTTGTATCCCGAGCCAATCTCTATTATCTTCCGCTTGGCCAGGTTACCATCGGTTCCCGCTTTTTCGGGATTATCATACTTGTTTTTCGTTACTAAATAATACCAGTTATTTTTTTCTATAATTTCTGTGGCTATGCCCATCTTGTCAAAGTACTCTTTCGCCGGCTCTAAATGCGACCGGACCTGGTATATCTTCAATACTATCCGGTTCCTGCCGCCCTGCACCGAACCAGTCGGAGGGGTCGATATCGGCTGAGTCGCCGTCACCGCTGCGGCGGAGGTATCCTGCGCCGTCGGCTGCTTTACAGCAGGCGTATCCTGCGTTACCGGCTTCGGCGACACCGGCCTTGACTCCGCCAGCTTTGCCGCCGCCGGTGCCTTCACCACAACCTCTCTGCTGCCAACCCGCTCACCTAATCTGAATAATACCACTGCCGCCAGCAGCACACCCAGCACAACCGCTATACCAACCTGATACGGTATCGAAAATTCTATCCGGCCCGCGTTAAACTGCACCACGCTCGGCTTTATCGTCCACCGCACCACACCCTGCGCCTGCCCGGCGCTTGCCGAAGGGGTCTGCCCTGCATTGGTTCCTGCCGTGCTATTCGGGTGCAACTGTTCATAGCCCGACTTTAACCCGGTCCTGCCTATCACCTCGTACAGCGCCTTTTTCTTCGTATTATGAACCATCGCAGTCGCCGCCTTATATCCGCTACCTTTTACACTATTGCTCAGCCCTTTTCAACAACAAAATCAAACTATTTAACCCCAAGCTGACTGGCGGATTCGTTTCTCTCTCGCCTGCCCTACGCGAAAAAACAAAAGGTAATAAATTACAGGGGTATGTTAATCCGCCTTGTTCCTCTTTATAATAGTAGTTCGCTATGACAAGACACAGGGCATTTTCACTCATCGAATTGCTGGTGGTCATCGCCATCATAGCGCTGCTTATGGCCATACTATTGCCGGCGATGACCAAAGCACGCGAGCAGGGCAAACGCGTCGTATGCCTGAGCAATCTCAGGCAGCTAACCGTTGCCTGGACAGCGTACGCCCAGATGAACAGCGAGAAACTCGTCAACGGCGGCCCCATCGCTCCCGGCGATTTGCCCCCCGCCGGAGCAGAATGCCCACCTGCGCCTGCCGGCCTCGATAACAGAACCAGGGCAATGCCGCCCCTGCCGCCGCCATCCACAAATTGGGGTTACCCCCTTCACAAAGATGAACTGCCCTGGGTCGGTCCCGCATGGGCATTTACGCCCGCCGGGAATAGAGTTCTCGGGGTTTATCAAAATGAATGTCTCCAGAAAGTTGCTATCCAGACAGGCGCATTGTGGGGATATAGCAAAGAGGAAAAAACATACCACTGCCCTTCCGGCGAAAAAAACGCCCTCGTCTCATATGCAATTCTCGATTCAATGAACGGCAAATATCAGTTCAGCGGCTGTTCTGTAGCTGGCTCAACTACGGTTCCACAAAACCTCTGCCTGAAAATGCTCACCAATGTAAAAAACCCATCAGACAGGTTTGTCTTTATCGATGAGGGCTTTCTCACCCCTGATAGCTACGCCGTCAACTACTACTGCCCGACCTGGTTTGACGCCCCCGCGATGCGCCACACCAACGGGACCAATGCCTCATTCGCCGACGGGCACGCCGCCCGCCTGATGTGGCGAGCCGACGAAACTATCCAAGCGGGCAAAAATAATACTATTAACTATACACCGACAACCTGCACCGGCAAAAACGACCTCTACAATGTGCAGATGCGATGCTGGGGCGTTATCGGCTATACCCCCGACCCCGCCTGCAAATACAAACTCAACGACTACTGACCTCGCTGCAGAAAATAGTATTAGCGGAAACTTATCATTCAACCAAAAACGTAAAAAAGTTTGGGAAGAAATGCACGGATAAACGTTACCCGTCTTCGCCTTTGGCTACGCCGGGGCAGGCAGATTGCCTAAGTTAACGAAGATGGGTGATATGGGCAAGCCCTTCGACAAGCTCAGGGTAAAATGGGTAAGGGAGAAAAAAATTTTCATCTCAAAAAGTGCTCGAAAAGGGCCACAAAAATGCACAAAATGACACAAAATGGACACGTTTTGAACGGAAAGTGATAGAAAACGCGCGCGTTTTGATAGGTTTTGATACCCTTTTTTGAGTTCGATATATTAGCGGAATTAATTGTAAAGATGGGCAATGTCCTCTTGGCAGCTTACCATGTTTAGCGGACAGCGTGTAGCGGGTAGCGTACAGGTCAAAATCCGAAGCACTAAACCCTAAATCCGAAACAAATTCGAATTACCAAACTGCAAATTTCCGAACAACAAAGAAAAACAGGGGGAAATTAAACCGGGGCCGGAGTTAAATTTATCGCGAAGCGCGGACCTGGCAAAATCGGCAAACCCCCGGTTTTCCGTGATGTTCACCGTCCATACCTTTGGTAATCGGATTTTGTCTTTGCGTGGTGCTGGGCTTTGCTCAAAAGTTGCATATTGCCAGGGGTATCACTACCACCGGCATATAGTGGAGTGATATGATCAACCTCATAACCATTCGGAACTTTTGACAAACCGTGTTCCCGCAGAAATTCCTCCTTGGCCGATTCGGAACGCTTAATTCTGCCGTGAGAATCGCGGGCTACACCGCTGTTGATTGTGGATTGACTATAATGCAATGACTTAATGTGGTGCGTAGTAGAATAATTCCTGTGATGGCTTGAGTCATATGAGCTTCCGGAACTGCTTGAACTGCCAGTGGAAGAACTACTACTACCACCCCCGTCATCAACATAATGGCCGCCCTTATGACTGCTGCCGGTTCCACCAACAAGGTGCCGTTTTGAAAATGCTGGGTTCGCGCTTGCAAGAAAAAGGCAACAAGCAATTAGAACTATGATTTTAAAAGCTTTCATTACTCAGCCCTCTCATAAAGGTATAGGTGATTTTCCTCATCCCTGATATAAACTCCCTCAGTCGGTGTTGTGACAGTCTGTCCAGATTGTCGTAAGTCCTCAAGCCACAAATCAAGTGTTAAATTCACAGCAGCCCTGTAAAAACTTTTGTCAGTTCGGTTCTTAGATGATAACTCTGCTTTAGTAACCTTTAGGCGATTTAGAACATTAGGTTCGTCGTTGGCGTCATAATACACAGAGGCCGGTACTTGTAAGTTTGTAGGAGGTTTGCCATCGTAAAGCTGCCTAACAACAAAAGCCGCCTGCCACCCAAGATTGGACCGATTCATTGAATAAGTGAGTGGTTGAGCAGACGAACTAAAATCGCGAGTGCCCTCTAAGATCGGGTCAAGATTCGGGTCTGTGAGCATAACAGCTATATCGTCCGGCAGCAGGTCGATGCAATCCGTTACAACAGCATAGACTAACGCAAGTTCAATTTCGTTCAAACGCATATTGATTTCCCTTTGCTGTGATGTTCTGTTTGGTTCTGAACTCTGACTTATTATAGGTGTGAATGCTGTAATGATTAGAATTAAAAAGACTTGCCGCATCTCTTTTTCCTCTTAAATAGCCCACCACTGAAAAACAGACTGTATTATGCGATTATTGAAAATCGAAAGCAAGCAAAATCCGCCATACTAACGGCGGATAAATCTTGCCTTTTAGATCTTGAAAACCGGGCGGTTTTGAATGATAATTGGAAAACGAGAGAATAGGAATTACGAAATGATGATGGCACAAAAATGAGTGAAGAAACGAAAAGTCAATCCCCAGCACCAGTTCAGCCGGAAACTTCTAAATGCAAATACTGTAAACAAGAAATTCCACGGGAAGCTTCAAAATGTTACCGCTGCGGGGAGTATCAGAATAAATTGAGACTGTTGGTCTTTCTCCCTTACGTTATCCCTTCCGTTATTGTGTTATTATCAATCTTTCAGTTGATATTGGCTTGTATACAGACTAAAGAGGCCCATAAAAAAAATATTGATGCGTCAAATGCCTTGCGCATTGCAGTTTCTGCGAGCGAAGATGTAAATAAGGCGTCCGTCGAAGCTAAAAGGATGGTTACAGAAATTAAAAATATCTTAGACGGAACCGAGAAGAAAGTAGCTGAGTTAGACCGGTCTATTCAAGACGGCAATAAGGCTGTGATGGAGTTGAAGTTGCTAACTCGATTTGATACGGTAGTTATCAATGCCCAAATCGATGATAGGGATGCTTATGACCAACTTCGGGTTTGGACCGAGGATGATTCTTTTCCTTTCCAGAAAACCGCCATACAGACAATGCAAACCATATTGGATGAAAGTGATTTTCCCATTTTCCAGCATGGTTTTAAGGTTCCGTGGAACGCAGTAGACCCAAATAAACTCACTCTGCCCCAATTAAGGGAAGCCTATAAAAGTGCTCCCGAAAGAATCCGGTTGGGTGTTATAGAGTTTCTATGGAAGAATCGCGTAGACATTTCTAAAAAAGAACGTCTTCAGTTCCTTGCGGATGTTCTTAAAGATGATAAAAGTCTTAAAGTCGTCAAATTTGCTGGGCATTATTTTAGTGAGGGCACAGGCGATGGTTTCGTTCCGTTAGGTATTAAGGAGCATCTTGAATGGTGGGAAAAGAACAAAGAAACGATTAAATGACCCTTGCGTTTGTCTTTAACAAGTTTCAACGGCAAAATTCTGCGAGTTTTAAGCCGATAAATCTGCCTCCGGCGGACAAGTCGCAAGTCAGAAATCAGCGTTCAGCCCGTCTTCGCTGCGCTACGCCGAGGCAAGCGTGGAGCGTATAGCGGACAGATAAGACATAAGACCACAGACCCGGCTTCGCACAGAGAGCTTCCACCTACGCTAAAGCTACGGTGGACAGGACGCAGGGCAAGCAGTAGAAAGTTGATTTACTTAAAACTTCTATCTGTGCCTTTTTCTCACAATCGCCGCACCAAGGCCGAGAAGCAAAAGCGTGGCGGGTTCGGGAATCGGCTGCCAGAGAACGGCATGCGTAGAATCCCCATTGCTCACAAGGCCGATGATGTTTCCATAACTATCTATTCCAATAGCTTTAGACATGTAATAGTGCACCTGCAGGTCCAGCGGCAGGAATTGATACAGGTTTATAACGCCGTCGCTGCTGCCGTTCCACAGCAGGGCAAGAGTCATGCCGTTCGTGGTCGTACCATAACCGACCTGCTGCGCGCCATTGGTACCGTAAGCATAAGAAGAGGTGAATCCGTCGGGATTTAAATCGACGCAGCTTGAGGCTATCCCTTCCCAGAGCAAGGCGTGGTCATTTCCCCCTGTTGCCGAACCGGAACCATAACCGGCCTGCTGTGTGCCGTTTATTCCGTAGGCATAAGAAGTGGTGAATCCGCCGGGATTCAAATCGACGCAGCTTTCAGGTGTCCCTGTCCAGAGCAAGGCGTGAGTATTGCCGTTCGCGGCCGTACCATAACCGACCTGATTTGTGCCGCTTATTCCACGGGCGTAAGAAGCACTGAATCCGCCGGGGTTCAAATCGACGCAGCTTGCAGCGTTTCCCGTCCAAAGCAAGGCGTGGATGTTACCGCCTGTGTAACCGTAGCCGACCTGCTGTGTGCCATTGGTTCCATAGGCATAAGAAACGGTGAATCCACTGGGATTCAAATCGACGTAACTTGCAGCGTTTCCCGTCCAAAGCAAGGCGTGTTCGTATCCGCCTGTGGTCGAAAAACCATGACCATCGCCGACCTGCTGTGTGCCGCTGATTCCGCGGGCATAACACTGGGAAAATCCGCTGGGGTTCAAATCGACATAGTTATATGAGCTGCCGTTCCAGAGCAGGGCGTGATTCTTATTTCCGTTTAGGATACCGCCGCCATAACCTACCTGCTGTGTGCCGCTGATTCCGTTACCATAAGAAAAGTCGAACAATCCGTTTCTGGGGGTCAAATCGATTGCTTTGTAGGTTATGCCCCAGGCCTGACTTGTTAAAAGGGCAGTAAAAACAGTAACAGCAAAAAGTACTCTGACATGACGATGATGTGTTTGCACTTTCACACTCTTCTCCTTCTTTGCCTTTTTGCCCCCAGGCACAAAGGTCATATTATTATACCCTTTTGCGAGGGACAGTCAAGGGAAAACAAGGCAAAATCCGCCATACTAACGGCGGATAAATTCTGTGAGTTTTAAGCCGATCACGCTTCCGACTTCGTCGCTCAGGGCCTACTTTCCCAGCTGTTTTCGGAATTCATCAATTCTGGGCTGTGCGTGTTTTCCTGCATGATAATCAGTGACAGCTGCCGCAATCGCAATTAATAAAGCGATTATTCCAAGAACCCGGTATCGCTTTGGACCTGCCACGATTGGAGGTATAGCAAAAATGCCCATGATGCAGAACCATCCTACCGAACCACCTGCAGCCGACGCAAGGAACCCTGATAGTATTAACAAAACAGCGTAGACAATCAGAGATATCCTAGAAACCTTCTCTCGCATTGTTACATTAAGAATGACCATTCGAAGTTATCTTCCAGCCTTAAGTTTCTGTCAAATTTACTATAAATCCTCACAAACGATGTGTCAACATAGAAACAGCGTTCTCCTATGGAGTCCTGACGGACAGCGGGTAGCGTATAGCGGACAGATAAGACATAAGACAGCGTTCAGCGGGTAGCGGACAGGCAATTCGCGAGAAATTTGAGCAGGTGAGGGGATTAAATTCTGCAATCAGGCTAACAAATTTGTTGGTTTATATCTCTTGCGAAGTTAATTACCTGCTCTGTTGTTAATCTCCTTCGCTTTTGCCAACAAATCATCAGGTATAGCCGTCGGCTTTCCACTTAGGTCCATCGTTGCAAACAAAATCACGTATCGCTTAGCCGGAGCTCCGCAGTTGGCGCTCTTAAAATTATAATAAAATGGGCTGTTTATACCTACCCAATAAACCTTTCCCGGCTCCAGATTGACCGGCAAACTGCATGTTGTTTCATTTTGGTCATAGCTCGGTTGACCAGTAGTTTTCGGGTACGTCTCACCTCCGCCCGTCCACGACCATGATTTATCCTTCATCTTCTGGTCAAATGTAACCGTTATTATCCCAAGTGAAGGCGTTACATCATTGGCGTATGCCTTAGGATTTGTCCAGATAACGACCGGTGCTACCAGTTGGTAGGCAAGCCGCCACACCCTCGTTATCGCCGGCATCATCATACCCATCATCAGGGATATGATTGCCATCACAACCAGCAACTCTATTAATGAAAAACCTTTTTTCCTCATTGCCTTTTGCCTCCAGCCAAAAGCAATTTTATTATACCTTTTTGCAGGTAAGAATCAAGGATAAGGGTTGTAACAGTAACCGAACGACAATCGCAAATCATAAATCAGCGTTCAGCAGGTAGCGTATAGCGGACAGGATGGAATTGGATTCCCGCTTTCGCGGGAATGACAAACTTAAAAATTGTCTGCGGTCTCTGCGCAATCTGCGTCTGATTTTTTCCTTTTGCCTTTTGAAAGCCAATCTGCTAACATCCCCCGCAACCCAACGCCATAAAAACCAGCCGATATTTGTGTTTGACTATCGGCTAACAGGTCGCTATTATGCGACATCCTTATAGTTTCTATAACATTCATTCAAGGTATTTGCTTTGACTCTTTTTCAGGTAAACGGACGATTATGGATAGTCGATTGATGCTCCTTTGTGTGGTGCTTGTTCCGTGTATCGGGGCGTTTGTTCTGCCTTTTGCGGGCCGAATATCAGCGGGCCTGCGGAATCTTCTTGCGCTGGGCCTGGCAATCGTTCCCCTTCTATTAGTGGTCGCCATTCTGCCGACGGTTATGTCCGCGGGGCCTCTCAATTTCACGGCTAATATCAATAACATATTCAATTTCACCCTGTACGCCGACGGCCTGGCGATATTTATGGCGATTGTTTCCGCATTTTTAAGCTCAATCATCATTTTTTACTCATTCGGCTACATCAGCCATTACGAAAACCAAAACGAATACTACCTGATGGTCCTGCTGTTCTTGGGCGGTATGCTGGGCCTGATTTTCTCAGCAAATCTCGTATTCCTGTATCTTTTCTGGGAAATCACGGCCATAACAAGCTGGCGGCTCATCGGCTTTTTCAGGGAAAAGCAGCACGTCATAAAGGCCGACAAGGCATTTCTGGTTACGATGTTCGGCTCACTTTTGATGCTCCTCGGCTTCATCACTATTTACCAGCAAACCGGCACATTCGACCTCCAGACCATAAAAGAAACCCTCGGCGCCAATCACCTTTCGAATCTGGCGGTAGTTTTACTGCTGGCCGGCATCCTCTCCAAGTCCGCGACGCTACCTTTTCATACGTGGCTGCCGGACGCAGGCGTGGCTCCTTCTCCGGTTACCGCCCTGCTGCACGCAGCTTTGCTTGTTAAGATAGGCGTTTATGTTTTCGCCAGATTATTCATCGCGACATTCACCGTCGATGATTCCTGGCACACGATAGTCCCGATAGTCGCAGGCGCGAGCGCATTAGTTTCAGCGGGAGCGGCGATGGTCGATACCGATTTGAAACGCATAATCGCCTATTCCACCGTAAGCCAGATTGGCTTTATATTCTTAGGTCTCTCCATCGGCAACGAAATCGGCGTCGCAGGCGGGTTGCTTTATATTATGATGCACGGTCTCGCAAAAGGAGGCCTGTTCCTGTGCGCGGGGATTGTCGAGCAGAACACCAAAATCAAGGACATCACCAAGTTGGGCGGGCTGATTAAGACGATGCCCGTTACCGCTATTGCGTTTCTGTTCTGCTCGTTTTCAGTTATGGGTATTCCGCCCTTTGGCGGGTTTTTCAGCAAATATATGGTAATGACCAGCACCATCAAGGCGGGCGAGTTGTGGATAATGCTGACGTTCCTGATTGGCGCGGTTATGACCATTATTTACCTGCTGCGGGTGTTCAGTATGGTGTTTTTGGGTGAGCCCAAGACGCGGCCCGTGAGGGAGGGTTCAGCAACAATGGTGATTAGCGTGGCGTCTCTTGCGGTATTATCGATTATCGCGGGATTCGCGATTGCCTGGCCGACACAGTTTGTTATGGCCGCGATTCAACATCTGCCGGGGGTAATCAGATGACAGAGAGTTATATTTTACTGCCAATAGCCATACCTTTTATCGCCGGACTTCTGGTGCTGTTGATTGGCCAGCGAATCCAAAGCGTCAAGGAGGCGATTGCCCTGCTTGCGACGGCTGCGACACTTGGCCTGACCATAACGCTTTTCGGGGAAAATATAACTTTATCAATTCCCTGGACGGGCTTCGGGATTGATTTTGCCCTGCGGCTGTATCACTTCAGCGCATTTATTCTTGTCGCGGCCTCGGCGTTTTCATTCCTGTTCGTCCTCTATAGCTGTTCCTTCATGCGGGATAAACCCTATCTTAATCAATTTTACAGCTACCTGCTCATAACGCTGGCGATGACTAATGGCGCGGTGTTAGCCGATAATCTTGTCCTGTTACTGTTTTTCTGGGAGGGGCTGCTGCTGACGTTGTTCGGAATGATAGCGATTGGCAGGCCGGGAGCATATAAGACGGCGATTAAGGCGTTTATTATCGTGGGTATTTCCGATTTGTGCCTGATGATAGGTATTGGTCTTGCGGGACATCTGGCGGGGACAATGACAATATCCAAAATAAGTTTGCCCGTCGATTTCCTCGGCAGTTTAGCTTTTGTGTTTATGATGATAGGCGCGATTTCGAAGGCCGGGTCAGTCCCCTTCCATACGTGGATTCCCGACGCTGCAGTTGACGCGCCGCTGCCATTTATGGCATTTTTACCCGCATCTCTTGAGAAACTTCTGGGCATTTACCTTTTGGCGAGGATATCGCTCGATATGTTCAAGCTCACCGCCGGCTCGTGGATTAGCATCCTGCTTATGACAATCGGCGCAATTACAATCCTGCTGGCGGTGATGATGGCCCTTGTGCAAAAGGACTACAAACGGCTGCTTTCGTATCACGCCGTAAGCCAGGTGGGGTATATGATTCTGGGTATAGGCACTTGCCTGCCCGTCGGGATTATCGGCGGACTGTTTCACATGATAAACAACGCGCTTTATAAGAGCTGCCTGTTCCTTACGGGAGGCGCGGTGGAAAAGCAGACGGGGACAACGGATTTGGCGAAATTAGGCGGGTTGTGGTTAAAGATGCCGGTTACTTTTGTGTGTTTCGTGATAACGGCCGTGTCGATTTCGGGCGTGCCGCCATTTAACGGGTTTTTCTCAAAAGAGCTTGTTTATGACGCGGCGCTGGAGAGAGGGACGATATTTTATCTTGCGGCGATCTTAGGCACATTCCTTACCGCGGCGTCATTTTTGAAATTAGGTCACGCGGCGTTTCTGGGCAAGATTAGCGATTCAAACAAAAAAGTCAGGGAAGCGAAACCGGCGATGCTCGTGCCGATGATGGTTATCGCCGCGGTATGCGTGGTTTTCGGCGTGTGGAATTATCTGCCTTTGAATAACCTTATCAAGCCGATTTTGGGCGAGGAACGCCTGGCGGGACATGAGTTCGGCCCCAATACGATGCTGATTACGATTACGGTTATCGTGCTGATTGGCGCGCTGCTGCATCATTTGTTCGCGGTGAAGGTCAACGGTAGCGGGTACAAGGCGAGCGACCATATCCGCCACGCACCGTTCCTTGAGGGGATTTACACAAAGGCCGAGAAACGCTGGTTCGACCCTTATGATATCGGCCTGAAAATAGTCCGGGGAATTTCGAGATTCGGCTGGTGGATAGACAGGGGCATTGACTGGCTGTATGAGGGTTTCGCGGTGCGAGTCGCAATGGGGTTATCGAGCATAATAAAACTGGCGCATACGGGAAGTTATTCGATGTATGTCGTCTGGTCGTTAATAGGCGCTTTGTTCGCCGTAATAATGTTAATGAAGTCGTTTTAGTTAAGGGGCAATATGCTGTCACCGCTTTTACTGCTGCCTTTGCTGGCGATAATAATTTTGAATCTGCCGATTCGCAGTTTGACGCAGAAACTGGCGGTATGGGTAGGCGTTGGACTTTCACTATGGCAGATTGTCGCGGTCGTTCTGCTTGCGACGGGCCGGGGCGAGACAGACGCCTGGGGAAAGTTTTTCACGCTTGGGTTAAGCTGCGATAACCTGACGCTTGTGCTGCTTATGTCAATCGGCATAGTGACACTGACGACGATTCTCGTCGGCTGGCAGACAATCGGCGGCGGCAAGCAGCGATTCGGTTTTATGAACCTGGTTTTTGTGGCGATGATTGGGATGAACGGCACGGTGATGCTGACGGACCTGTTTTCGCTGTATATATTCATCGAGGTGACGGCCGTAGCGTCGTTCATTCTTATCGCTTTCCAGCGCGACACCAACGCTCTTGAGGGGGCGTTCAAATACATAATCCTGTCGGCGACGGCGACGGTAATGATGCTGCTTTCGATTTCGATAATGCTGCTGGTGGTCGGCGACACATCGTTCGCGGCAGCGGGCAGCGCGGTTCGCCAGTCGCAGGGTAATCCTTTAGTGATGGCAGCAATCGGCATATTTATCTGCGGTTTGCTAATCAAAGGAGGCGTGGTTCCGTTTCACGGGTGGCTGCCTGCGGCATATTCGGCAGCACCGGCGGCGGCATCGGTGCTTTTAGCGGGTATCGCAACCAAGACATCAGGCATATACGCGCTGATTCGGCTGACGACCTCGGTATTCGCGAATAACGAATCGGTAAACAGCATACTTTTATTAGCGGGCGTGATTTCAATCCTCGTCGGGGCGTTCGCGGCGATAGGACAAAGTGATTTCAAAAAGATGCTGGCGTATTCGAGTATCAGCCAGGTGGGTTACATAATCCTGGCCCTGGGCTGCGGGACAAACCTTGCCATAATCGGCGCGGTATTCCACCTGTTTAACCACTCGATTTTCAAGTCGCTGCTGTTTGTCAATTCCGCGGCAGTAGAGACGCAATCGGGCACGACGGACATGAACAAACTGGGCGGGCTGGGGACAAAGATGCCCATTACCAACGCGACTTCGCTGATAGCGTTTTTGTCAACGGCGGGCGTGCCTCCACTCGCGGGGTTCTGGAGCAAGCTGATTATAGTGATAGCGTTGTGGCAAAACGGTCTGCATACATACGCGACGATAGCGGTATTGGCGAGCGTTTTGACGCTCGCGTATCTGCTGCTTATGCAGCGAAAGGTGTTCTTCGGAAAAGTAGCCGATGGGCTGGCCAATGTAAAGGAAGCCGGATGGGGTATAACAGTAGCCGCTTCGATATTGGCGGCGATAACTGTCGGGGTAGGCGTGACTTTCCCGTGGATGTTTAACAGTGTTTTGATGCCTATTAGCAGTTTTTTGAAATAATTTTGAAGAGTTGATATGACAATAAATATCATACTTGGAGTAGCGCTTGTGTTAGCGGCCGCGTGGACGGTGATGACGGCGCGCCTATTGCGCTCTGTGATAGGGCTGGCAGTTACCAGCATGATTCTGACGATAATTATGTTCAAGCTCAATTCGCCGCTTGCGGCGGTTTTCGAGCTGTCGGTTTGCGCGGGATTAATATCCGCCATATTCATAAGCTGCATCAGCTTAACTCAGCGGCTGACCGATGAGCAGATGGCGACAAAACAGAAAGAGCGGTTTTCCAAATTCTGGCTTCTGCCTGTAATTCTTGTGCTGACTGGGGTGGCCCTGTACCAGGTTCATATCCCCCTGGATTTCCATTTACAGGCCGCACCAAGTGAAAGTGACGTCCGTAATATTATATGGAACTTGCGGCACCTTGACCTCGTTGGGCAGATTGTGATTCTGCTGGCCGGGGCATTTGGGGTGGTCGCGTTGTTTAAGGATTGAGCGAATGACCGAGTTGCCGCAGGTATTCTGGCTTTTCAGTATAGGGGCGATTCTTCTGCTGATAACGGGCTTTTATTGTTTGATAATGACATACAACTTAGTAAGGGCGCTGATAGGACTGGAGATTCTGACAAAAAGCGTAACGCTGTTTATTATCCTGGCCGGTTATGTCACCGACCGGATGGCGTTGGCGCAGGCACTTGCCATCACGCTGATAATTATCGAGGTGGTGGTGATTGCGGTCGCGGTCGGAATAGTTTTGTGCGTGTATAAGAACATTAAATCAATAGACGGAAGATTACTAAGAAATATCAAGGGGTAACCAGAAGATGCCAAATGAATTATTACTGACGCCACCTGTTGTGTTTATCGCGGTGCTGGTCGCAGCTCTTTTCTTTGCGTATGTTCTGTCGAAGCTGGCGCTGAAGCCGAAGAGCGTGCCCGCAGGGCTTACGAAGGAGTACTCCTGCGGCGAGGACATCAAGACGCACATGATACAGCCCGACTACAGCCAGTTTTTCCCATTCGCGTTTTATTTTACGATACTGCACGTGGTGGCGTTAATGATAGCGACGGTGCCGATGGCGACGATACAGACGTTTATGATAGCGGTGGTTTACATACTCGGCGCGATTGTCGGGTTATTCGTTTTATACAAGAGGTAACCTCGATATGGGTTTAGTTCAGAAAATAGTAACGCGGGCGAGAATCAAGTCGCCGTGGATAATTCACTTCAACACAGGTGCGTGTAATGCCTGTGATATTGAAATTATCGCGGCCCTTACGCCAAGATACGACGTGGAGCGGTTCGGGGTGATATTGAAAGGCACGCCGAGGCACGCGGACGTTCTGGTTTGCTCAGGGCCTGTCACCAGGCAGATAAAAGACCGGCTGATAAGAATATACGAGCAGATGCCGGAGCCGAAGTTCGTCGTGGCGGTCGGAACCTGCGCCTGTTCGGGCGGGGTATTTAACGGCTGCTATAACGTCGAGGGCGGCATAGACGAGGTGATACCTGTTTCAGCCTATATACCGGGATGCCCGGCAAGCCCAAAAGCAATTATAGACGGCGTGGTTAAACTGCTGGCGAGCGTGGACAACGCAGCAAAGCCCGCCAGGGAATTAGTGGTTAACGGAACATAATTGGGAGTGACCCGTGTTAGTTGAAGAAGAAAAAATAAGGCAGCAGTTAGTCGAGAGATTCGGATTGCCGGCGGAGAAGATTACGGTCCAGAGGGAAAGACGCATCTGGGCAGATGTGCCAGCGGCTAATTTTGGCGAGATTTTTGACTACGCAGCGGACAAACTTGGATTTGTAATTCTTGCGACGATAACCGGCCTCGATGAGGGGCCGACGCTCGGCGTGATTTATCACATAGCGAGGGAAAGCGGGATAATACTGAATTTACACACAAGTGTCCCGAAGGATAAGCCGGTAATAAAAACAGTCAGTGCGAGATTCCCAGCGGCGGACGCTTACGAAAGGGAGATGGTCGATTTACTGGGTATGCAGGTAGAGGGCCTGCCCCCCGGCAACAGATACCCCCTTCCCGACAGCTGGCCCGCGGGGCAGTACCCGCTCCGCAAGGACTGGAAATCGGACACAATCGGTAAATCGGAGGTAACAGAAAATGCCTGAACGCGAAGTAAAATTAACGATAGGGCCTCAGCACCCGATGTTGAAAGAGCCGGAAAGCTTTTTGCTGACGCTGAGAGGCGAGAAAATCACGGATATGACCGTCCGGCTGGGTTATAACCACCGCGGCATCGAAAAGGCCTGCGAACAGCGGACGTATATTCAGGATATGTACCTTGTCGAACGGGTGTGCGGGATATGCTCGCACTCACATTCGACGTGCTTTATTCAGACGGTCGAGGAGATAGCCGGTCTTGCAGTGCCCAAACGGGGACTTTACATCCGCACACTGATTGCCGAGCTTGAGAGGATTCACAGCCATTTGCTGTGGGTAGGCGTAGCGGGACACGAAATCGGATTCGATACGCTGTTGATGTACACATGGCGAGACCGTGAGCTGGTGATGGATATACTGGCGCTGATTTCCGGCAACCGCGTCAATTACGGGATGAATACCATAGGCGGAGTGAGGCGAGACATAACCACCGACCAGATACCGCAGATATTAAGCGCAATTGACAAGCTTGAAGAGCGGACAAAATATTATATCCAGGTGGGGACAGAAGAAATTACGCTGCGGGAACGGCTGTCTGGAGTTGGGAAGCTGTCGAAAGAGGACGCGATTCACTTAGGCGCGGTAGGCCCGACAGCAAGAGCATCCGGTGTGGATAGAGACGTCAGACGCGATGACCCTTATGGGGCATACGGCGAGCTGTCATTCGATGTAATCACCGATAACCATTGCGACGTTTACGGCAGGACGCTGGTGCGGTTAGGCGAGCTGATGCAATCGTATAAGCTTGTCCGGCAAATCCTGCGCCAGTTGCCCGAAGGCCCGATAGTGGTGAAGGCGCCGCGCAAAATTCCCGCGGGCCAGGCGGTAAGCCGATATGAGGCGCCGAGGGGCGAGGACGTTCACTACGTCAAAGCAAACGGCAGCGATAAGCCAGAACGGGTAAAGGTGCGAGCGCCGACACTTGCGAACGTGCAGGTGGTCGCCCATATGTTAAAGGACGGGTATCTGGCCGACACGCCGATTGTGATTGCCGCGATTGACCCGTGTTTTTCGTGCACCGACAGAACCATCGCGACGACGAACCTTGACAACGGCCGGACGGACAGAATGGACTGGCCGACGCTGCGGACATACGGCATTGAGTGGTACAGCAAACAGGGAATTGATTTTACGGAATTGAACAGAAAATTGAGGACTATGAGAGAGTCGAACTAATGGCACAGGCGTTGTTCAATATCTTTGTGTTTCCGGGTTTTTTGTTCGTTGCGGCGTTCGGGCTGGCGGCGGAATACATCGACCGCAAACTTTACGCGCTGATGCAGAACCGGATTGGACCTCCGTGGTTTCAGCCCCTGGCTGATTTCATAAAGCTGGCGTCAAAGGAAGACATCGTGCCGCAGCACGCCGACGCGATGGTTTTCAAGCTGATGCCGATTATCGCGATGACCTCGATTCTCACCTCATTTCTTTATATACCGATGTGGGGTTCAAACGCGTTATTCGCATTCAAGGGCGACCTTGTCGTCGTGATGTATCTGCTGACTGTCCCCACGCTGACGTATTTTCTCGGCGGGTGGTATTCGCGGAGTGTTTATTCGATGATTGGGGCGGCACGTTCGCTGACACAGTTGTTCGCGTATGAGATTCCGCTGTTTTTGAGCATACTGGCGCCGGCGATGCTGGCGGACACATGGTCGTTGAGCGGAATATCCGAATACTTCAGCACGCATCCGTGGGCCATCCTGTTTAACATAGTGGGATTTGTAATTGCGATAATCGCCCTTTTAGGGAAGCTGGAAAAGGTGCCATTCGATATACCCGAGGCGGAAACGGAAATCGTCGCAGGGGCGTTTACCGAATACAGCGGGCGATTGCTTGCAATGTTCAGACTGGCGATTGATATGGAGCTGGTCGTCGGCGCGTCGCTATTGGCAGCGGTGTTCCTGCCCTTCGGCCTGCACTATGGACCGGCGGCAGGATTCGCCTTATACCTCGTAAAGGTGCTGTTCGTAATAGGACTCATCTCGCTGGCCCGCACAATTGTCGCCCGGCTGAGAATCGACCAGATGATTAACTTTTGCTGGGAGGTCATCGCACCTCTGGCGTTTTTGCAGTTCCTCTTGGACCTGATTCTTAAGGGGGTTCACAACTAATGTTTAGACCGGGAAAAATGACAAGCCAGGTGCTGCGGTCGCTTTTCAAGAAGCCGGCGACGTCGTCGTATCCGTTCGTGAAAACGCCGATGCCGAAGAATTTCCGCGGCAAACTGCGGTTCTACCAGGAAAGATGTATCGGCTGCAAAATGTGTATGAGGGATTGCCCGTCGGGAGCAATTACGATTAAACCCGTCGGCGACAAAAAATTCGTTGCCGAGATAGACCTCGCCAAATGCCTGTACTGCGCCCAGTGCGTCGATACCTGTCCCAAAAAGGCTCTCGAAGCCACGCCTGACTTTGAGCTGGCCCAACTCGAACACGGCAAACTCAAAATAGTTCTCGGTGAAGATGCCGGCAAAGATTCTAAAAAAGAAACTAAATAACGCCCAGCGGGTCGCCGTATTAGGCGTCGGGTCGGAATTACGCGGCGATGACATCGCGGGACTTCTTGCGGCACAGCAAATCGAGAAAAACACAAAAGGCAAATCGGTTACACCTCAGATTCAGATTTTTATAGGCGAGACGGCGCCTGAAAATCTTACGGGCGAGATAAAAAAATTTCAGCCGACGCATTTGATAATTATCGACGCCGCCGAACTCAATAAAGAGCCGGGACATATCGAGATAATGGAACCCGGCACAATAGGCGGAACTTCATTTTGCACGCACTCACTGCCGCTGGCGGTAATGATTGGCTACCTGCTCGAATCGTTCAAGTTTCAGGCGATAATCATTGGCATACAGCCAAAGACGCTAACCTTCGGCGCACAGCCGACGAAAGAGGTTGTCGCCGCCGCCAAACACATCGCCAAGGCAATTACTGCATTATTCAAAAAAGCAAAATAAAAAAGGGGATTCGCTAAACCGCAAATCCCCTTGTGTATCCACTTCAAAAACCGTCGCAGCGAATTACTCCTCGTCTCTAATTCTCATACCGTAGAATGAACGTGCGACGAAGAAGGCGGAGATGGCAAAGAAGACAATCGCCAGAGTGATGTCAACCTTCCTGCTCGATACGAGTGCAAGCTCGATAGCCAAAACGCCAAACAGGGTGCTGAACTTGATAATGGGGTTCATCGAGACCGAGGAGGTATCCTTGAAGGGGTCGCCGACGGTGTCGCCGACAACTGTTGCGGCGTGCAGAGGGGTGCCCTTTTCCCTGAGGTCAACTTCGACGTATTTCTTGGCGTTGTCCCATGCGCCGCCGGCGTTTGCCATAAAGATTGCCTGGTAGAGGCCGAACAAGGCGATTGAAATCAGGTAGCCAATAAAGAAATACGGGTCAAGACAGGCAAAGGCGAGCGTGCTGAAGAATATGACCAGGAACAGGTTAATCATACCCTTCTGTGCGAACTTGGTGCAAATCTCGACGACCTTGTTGCTGTCTTCGCTGGATGCCTTGGTCGCGCCTTCGAGCTTGATATTGTCTTTGATGAACTTCACGGCGTGATACGCGCCGGTCGAAACGGCTTGCGTGGATGCAGCCGTGAACCAGTAGATGACCGCGCCGCCGGCCATCAGGCCGAGCAGGAACGGTGGATGCAGAATCGACAGATTTGCCAGAAGCTCGGGCTTGAGGCCCTGAGTGAGAATAATGATGATTGAGAAAATCATCGTGGTCGCACCGACGACTGCGGTACCGATGAGAACGGGCTTTGCGGTTGCTTTGAAGGTGTTGCCCGCTCCGTCTGCCTCTTCGAGAAACCTCTTGGCCTTGTCGAAATTCGGCTCGAATCCGAATTCTTTTTTGATGTCCGCCTTGATATTAGGAATACTCTCAATCAGCGAAAGCTCATAGACAGACTGTGCGTTGTCCGCGACTGGACCAAATGAGTCAACAGCGATTGTTACAGGCCCCATACTCAGGAAGCCGAACGCCACAAGACCGAACGCGAAGACCGAGGGAGCAATCATCATTACGTCCAAGCCGGTCGTGCTGACACCATAGGCGATTGCCATCAAGCCCATAATGGCCAGGCCCATCCAGTATGCGCTGAAATTGCCGGTGCAGAAGCCCGCGAGAATTGTCAACGGAGCCCCGCCCTTGCGTGAGGCGTTGACTATGTTCTGAACATAAGCCGATTTGACGGCTGTGAACATATTGACCATTTCAGGAATCAATGCGCCGGCGATTGTGCCGCAGGTGATAATCGAGGCGAATTTCCACCACATAGAGCCGTCGCCGAGATTCGGTATGACAAGCCAGGAAATGAAATAGGTCAGGCCGATTGAGACAAACGAGGTAAGCCAGACAAGCGACAGCAGCGGCTTCTCAAAATCCATTTTGTCAACGTCTTCGTATCGGGCTTTTGCCACGACAGCATTTAGCCAGTAGGAAACGCTGCTTGTGAAAATCATTACAAGCCGCATCACAAAAAGCCAGACAAGAAGCTGGACCTGAACAGCGGGGTCTTTTACCGCCAGCAGGACAAAGGAAATCAGCGCGACGCCTGTAACGCCGTAGGTCTCGAAACCGTCGGCGGTCGGGCCAACTGAGTCGCCGGCGTTATCGCCCGCGCAGTCGGCTATGACACCCGGGTTGCGTGCGTCGTCTTCCTTGATATTGAAGACGATTTTCATAAGGTCGGAGCCGATGTCGGCGATTTTGGTGAAGACGCCGCCTGCGATTCTAAGCACGGATGCGCCGAGTGATTCGCCGATGGCAAAGCCGATAAAGCAGTAGCCGGCGTATTGGGGATCGATGAACAGAAGGATGCAGAGCATAACGAACAGCTCGATACTGATGAGCAGCATGCCGATGCTCATACCTGATTTGAGCGGTATTTCGTAAACCGGGAAGGGTTTGCCTTTTAAGCTTGCGAAGGCAGAGCGTGAATTGGCAAAGGTATTAATTCTCATTCCAAACCACGCGACGGTATAGCTGCCGGCGATGCCTATCAAGCTGCATACGAGAATTATAGCAACCGTGGCGTTCGGCATTTCACGCAGCAGGTGGAAATAGACCCAGATAATAACGGCGACGAGCGCCCACAGGACAATAATGAATTTACCCTGTGTGAACAGGTATGTTTTGCAGGTGCCGTAGATAAGCTCAGAGATTTCGAGCATCGACTTATGCACCTTCATTTTCTTAATACGGGAGTACTGCACCATGCCGAAGACCATACCGAATACGCATATCGCCAGCCCCCAGATTAACAACGACCAGCCGTCAATCCTGTCGCCGAAAAATTTGACTGACTTGAGGTCGGGCAATATCAGTTCGGCTTCGCTGGCCATCGCCGCCGGCACGCCGCACAACAAGGCGACCGCCGAGGCCAAAACCGCCCCCATTGGCGTCAACACACCACTTTTAACCCTCGTTTCCACTATGTTCTCCTTAAAAATTCAGGTAATAAGACGTTACATCCTGCGAATCATAAAGCCAAGTAGTTTAGCGGAAAAACCAGTAAATGCAAGTGTTTTGCTGACCTATAATAAAATTTGCTAACAGAGCCGAAAAGCTTGATTTTTGGTATAATACAGTTTGGCATCGGCCGAAATACCCTGTTCTGAACGTTTTTGCCGAGGGTTACGGCGACAAGGTTATAAAATGACAAGGAGTTAAGCCAGTAATGCACTCGTTATATCGAACGCTGCGGACGGCGATACGCGCTTTAAGGCGGCATATTATGCGGTCGGCGTTGACCTGCTTAGGAATCGTCATCGGCATCGCCTCCGTCATCGCGATAATAGAAATAGGACAGGGGACATCTTACTCAATACAACAGACAATCGCTGCGATTGGTGCCAACGTAATACAGATTGACCCCAGCCAGGTGATTGTTGGAGGCGTGAGCACCGGGGCGGGAGGCAAGCCGACACTAAGCCCCGATGACTGCGACGCGATACTGCGGGAATGCAGCGCGGTTCGCTATGGTGCGCCGAGCGTTGACTGCCGGGTACAGATCATTTACGGCAATCGCAACTGGTCGCCAATGAACATACTGGGAACATCGCCTGATTACCTCGTGGTCCGCAACTGGACGAACCTGGCCGAAGGAGAGGTGTTTACAGAGCATGACGTGCTAAGCGGAGCACGGGTGTGCTTGGTCGGGCAGACGATTGTCAGGGAGCTTTTCAAAGGCGAAAGCCCTATAGGCAAAGAGATTCGCGTCAAGAACGTAGCGATGAAGGTGACCGGCGTCCTAAGCGCGAAAGGCGCGAATATGATGGGCAGAGACCAGGATGATTTTGTTATCGCGCCGTGGACGACCGTCAAATTCCAGTTGTCGGGTTCAAGGCAATCCCAAACTGCCGGAACGAGCACATCATCATCAACGACACAAGCCCAAACACCTGGCCAACTCTACTCAAACCAGCAGGTCCAACTTTACCCGCAGAAATCCGTGGCCCAGACGGCGAATACGCCCCAGATGACGCGGTTTAACGACCTCGACGATATCTGGGTTTCGGCGGCCTCGCAGGAGGAGATTCCGCAGGCCATCCAACAGATTACGAGCTTACTCCGCGAGCGGCACCGGATACCAGAGGGTGCACTCGACGACTTCAGAATCCGTGACCTGACGGAAATTTCCCAGACGCTGGCTTCGACGCAGAAGACAATGATACACCTGCTGACTTGCGTGGCGTTGATATCGTTAATTGTCGGCGGCGTTGGTATTATGAACATAATGCTTGCTTCGGTAACGGAGCGAACAAGGGAAATCGGGATACGGATGGCCATAGGCGCAAGAGCCAGAGACATACTCCGGCAGTTCCTGACCGAAGCTGTAATCCTTTGCCTCCTCGGCGGCGCAGCGGGCATATTGCTTGGACGGGGCGCATCGGTCGCGGTTACGATGTTTCTGAAATGGAAGACAATGTCATCGGTGCCGGCGATAGTGGCCGCTTTCGTGGTCGCCGCGAGCGTGGGAATCGTCTTTGGCTTTTATCCGGCGTGGAAGGCCTCTCGCTTAGACCCGATTGAGGCCCTGCGTTACGAGTAGCCATATCCTATTTGCCTATGGCTTTTAACCTGTGTATGGTCTCCAAGCAGGTTCGCGTATTGTGATATGGGCATTTCCATTCCGAGACCTTGGGGTCGGTTAAATCGGGCGAGCCGTCGCGAGAGACCTTCATAAACCATTCGCCTTTTTTGTGGTCAACGATGCAACGGTCGATGAAATTCCAGCTATTCAACGCAGCCTGGAGGAAATAGTCCTTGCCGGAAAGCTGATAGGCGTTCAGAAAACCAACTACCGCTTCTGCCTGGGGCCACCACTCCTTGTCTGAATTGATTATCTGCCCTCCCTTGCCCTCGTAAAGCAGTCCGCCATCCTTATCAAGCCCCTCCTTGAAAACCACTTCTGCCATTTTCAGGGCAATATCGGCGACCTCTTTTTTTAACACGGGCTTTTCGAGAATTTCCGCTGCCTCATAAAGCAACCAGCTTCCCTCAATATCGTGGCCAAAGGTGTATGAATCCGATTTGGGCCGCCAAAGCTCATCGAAGAAGTGATTGAAGTGAAATGTTTTGCGGTCGATTATGTGGCGGGTAAAGTTATCTATAAGGCCGAGAATTTTCTGCTCCACTTTCAGCTTACGCTGGCAGCGATACAGGTTCGTATAGCTCTCGATTATATGGAGATGGTTATTCATCGATTTTTTCTCGTTCATATCCTTGTCACTGAGCCGTGCGCCTTCGGCTATCGTCCAGTCGCGGTTGCATATCTCAAAATAGCCGGTATTGGCTTTGTCGAAGCTATACCGTTCGATAAGCTCGAACATTTCGTTTGCCCGCGCAAGTGCTCCTGCGTCTTTTGTCGCGAGATAGTATTCGGCAATCGCGTAAATATAAAATGCCTGGCCGTAAATCTTTTTCGAGTTATCCACACACTGCCCGCGATAATCCAGAAGCCAGAGCACCCCGCCGAATTGATTATCCCAGAAATACCTGTTCAAATAATCGTAAGCCCTTTTAGCCAGTTCGAGGTGTTTGGGGTCGGCGTCAAAACGATACATCGCCGCGAACGTCCAGAGGATTCTGGCATTGAGTATCAATCCTTTGCCTGCGTGTTTATCTTTTACCAGGTCACGGCCGACGTGGCCCGCGAAACCGCCGAATTCATTATCAACAGTATGCTTTTGCCAGAACGGAATAATATTATCATACAATTCGCTTCTAACTCGTTTTTGAAATGCCTCTAAATCCTTTTTAATCATAGCTGGCCGCATCCTTAATTCTTCTCAGTTTCGTTCAGAAACAACCCGGATTAGATATTATCTGCTGACGCCGGATAAAGCAATCATCTTGCCCCCACCCTTTGCAGAAAACCTTGATTCGTAAGGGGCGATTTTGGTATTATAATTATGCGGATATCAGCCCTCTGTCGCTGTTCTATTAGAACAAGGCCCACCAAATAGCGTAAAATTTCAGGTTAGCTGTTAATTTGGGGAGGATTGACGCAATATAAGTTAAGGGTGAAGCGTCTTATAACGATAGTATCTTAAAAGAGTTATGTGTTTTTTTTAGGAATATACCGTGAAGAAGGCAATTTTACTGATAGTTGTAATAGGAATAGGTGCGGGAACAGCGGGCGGATGGTGGTATTTCAACAAGGGCAAGGTTAAAAATATCTCATTCCGCACCGCCGAGGTAACACGCGGCGACATCCTTTCAACCATAAGCGCGACGGGAACGGTTGAACCGGAAGAACTGGTGGACGTCGGCGCACAGGTTGCCGGACAGGTTCTCGCCTTCGGCAAAGACGAAGAAGGCAATGAAGTTGACTACGGCTCACCAGTCGCGGAAGGCACGCTGCTGGCGAAAATTGACGATACGACTTACGCCTCAGACGTAGCCCTGGCTACCGCACAGTTGGAACAGGCAAAAGCAGGAGTGGAAAACGCCCAAGCCAATCTTTTGCAATTGAAAGCGAAGCTTGACCAGGCCCAGTTGGATTGGGACCGTGCCCAGAAGTTAGGACCTTCTGAGGCGCTGGCCAAGAGCAGTTATGATTCATATAAGGCGGCTTTCGAAATTGCACAGGCCAATGTAGCCGTCGGCGAGGCGTCGATTTTGCAGGCCAAGGCGTCTGTCAGCCAGTCCGAGGCGACGCTTCAAAAAGCCAAACGAAATCTCGGATACTGCACAATAAAATCGCCTGTGGAAGGCGTCATTATAGACCGGCGGGTCAACATCGGGCAAACGGTGGTAGCGAGTTTGAATACGCCGAGTTTGTTTTTGATTGCCAAGGACCTCAGAAGGATGCAGGTATGGGTCGCGGTCAACGAGGCCGACATCGGGAAAATTTATCAGGGCCAGCCGGTGACATTTACCGTCTCAACATACGAAGGCCATACGTTTAAGGGTGTGGTAGGCAAAATTCGACTCAACGCGACTATGACACAAAACGTTGTTACCTACACAGTCGAAGTCGTCACGGACAACTCAAGCGGCAAATTGCTTCCATATCTGACGGCGAACGTTAGTTTCGAGGTCAGCCGAAAAGACAACGTGCTGGAGGTCGCAAACGCGGCGCTAAGATGGAAACCAAAAGCTGAACAGGTTGCGCCGGAATATCAATCAGTATTAAACGAATCCGCCGAACAGGGTAAGGGTACTGGGAAAAAGCAGCGTGACCCGAATGCGCCGCAGACACAGACCTCAAATTACAAGAAAGCCACTTTGTGGGTCAGTGAGAACGGCTTAGTTAAGCCAATCAAGGTTCTCGCGGGCACAAGCGACGACACGATGACCGAAATTCAAGGCGTGGGTTCGACAGGCTCACCACAGGACGAACTTAAAGAAGGTCTCCAGGTAATCACCGGAGAACAACAGATGTCTGCGGGCAGTTCGGGGACGGTTAATCCTTTCACGCCGCAAATCGGACGAGGCAGACCGGCAGGACGTTAATAAATTTTGCAGATTCGCGGCAGGCAATATGGAACTGATTGAGCTAAAAAACATTTATAAGACATATTATATGGGCGACATTGATGTCCCCGTTCTCAAGGGTATTACACTTTCAATCGGCAAAGGAGAGTTTGTCGCGCTGATGGGAGCATCGGGGTCGGGTAAAAGCACGCTGATGAATATTTTAGGATGCCTTGACCACCCGACATCCGGTGAATACTGGCTTGAGCAACGGGAAATATCGAAGGTATCCGCCGACGAACGGGCAAATCTGCGAAATCATAAAATCGGTTTTGTGTTTCAGAATTTCAATCTTCTGGCCCGCACAAGCGCGCTGGAAAACGTGATGATGCCGTTGTCATACACACATGAGCATGTGTCTGACAGCGAAGTGAAGCGTCGCGCCGAAGAGCTTCTGAACAAGGTCGGGCTTGGCGACCGGCTGCATTATGAGCCGTCAAAACTGTCGGGCGGTCAGCAGCAACGAGTCGCAATCGCCCGCGCGCTGATTAACAGGCCCTCGGTGCTTTTTGCCGATGAGCCGACGGGCAACCTCGACTCGAAAACAAGTGAAGAGGTGCTTGTGATGTTTAAGCAGCTCAACACGGAAGAGGACATCACGGTTATTATTGTAACGCACGACCCGAACGTCGCCCGACATACTCAGCGGCAGATTCATATTCACGACGGCTTAATCGCGAACGGGCAAACAACATCGGAGGTTTCGAAATGAGATTGTTCCGCATAATGCGAATACTGCGAACTGCGCTTCGGGCGATACGCAGAAATCCTATGCGGACGGCGCTAACGATGTTAGGCATAATTATCGGGGTCGGTGCGGTAATCGCGATGATGGAAATAGGCACCGGCTCATCGGACGCCATCGCCAAGACCATCGCGAGGATGGGGGCAAATACTCTTCTTGTCCTGCCCGGCGCCGCCACAAGCGGAGGCATCGGTTTTGGTGCGGGCAGCAGCATGACGCTCACGCCGCAGGATTGCGACGCGATTATCCGGGACTGCCCTGCCGTAAAAAGCGCCGCCCCTCTTGTTCGCGCCAGAGGCCAGGCGGTTTATCAGGACCGCAACTGGGTCCCGATGAGCATTTACGGAACGACCGCTGATTATCTCACAGTCCGGGACTGGACTGATTTGGCGCAGGGTGAAATTTTCACCGACAAAGACGTTCGTAATTCGACAAAGGTATGTCTCATCGGACAGACGATTGCGCGGGAGCTTTTCCAGGGAGTATCGCCGATAGGAAAAGAAATGCGAGTCCTGAACATAACATTCAAGGTCGTCGGGGTCCTAAGCAGCAAAGGCGCAAATATGATGGGTATGGACCAGGACGACATTATCCTTGCTCCCTGGACAACCATTAAATTCCGCGTTGGTGCCTCGTCGTCTTCATCGTCTCAGAGCAGCGGCTCTTCAACAAGCTCAACGTCAAGCTCTCCCAGCCAGTTGTATCCTAATTCGCAAACGTCTTTATACCCTGTGCCTTCGGACACACAAGCGGCGGACAATCCTCAGCCGGTGCGATTCACCAATGTTGACCAGATTGTGGCCGCCGCGAATTCCGCCGCTGAGATTCCTCCGGCGATAGACCAGATAACCGCCCTTTTGCGCGAGCGTCACCGCATTCGTAATCCAAAAGACGATGACTTCAACATCCGCAATATGACGGAGATGACAAACGCGCTTTCATCCACAACAACGCTTATGACCAAACTTTTGCTCGCTGTCGCGCTTATTTCTTTGATTGTCGGCGGCGTTGGGATAATGAACATAATGCTGGTATCGGTAACAGAGCGGACGAGGGAAATCGGTTTACGAATGGCGGTAGGCGCCCGGGCAAGGGACATCCTGCGACAGTTCCTGATAGAAGCCGTGGTCCTGTGTCTTGCAGGCGGGATTTTAGGCATTATCCTGGGCTGCGGGGGGTCGTATCTTATAACCCGCTTTCTGCGCTGGCCCACGGAAACATCAGTGGCGGCCATTGTGGCTTCGGTCGTCGTCTCGGCAAGCGTCGGAATCATTTTCGGCTATTATCCGGCATGGAAAGCATCTCGTCTGGACCCGATTGAGGCATTGAGATACGAATGAAAAACATACATTACAAAATCATTGTTGTCCCTGTATTTTGTCTTTACCTGCTGCTACAGGCGGGATGCACGGTCGGCCCCGATTACAAACCACAGGATGTAAACGCCCCTGCAGGCTGGGTGGGGACGAAAAATGCCGCATCGCCGGATACAACGCTGCTGGAGTGGTGGACGGAATTTAACGACGCCAACCTCACGTCGTTAATCGAACGAGCAATGAAGTCGAATCTTGACCTCAGACAGGCCGAAGAACGAATTCGTCAGGCCCGGGCCGCAAGCGGCGTGGCAGGCGCGGGATTCTGGCCCACCGCAGACGTTACCGGCAGCGCTACTCGCAACAGAAACAGTGCCGGCATAAAGAGCAATCTATTTACAACCGGTCTCGACGCCGCGTGGGAGCTGGATATATTCGGCGGGACAAGGCGTAATATCGAGGCGGCCGAGGCCGACATTCGTGCGTCTATAGAGGACCGACGCGACGTTCTGGTGACTCTCGCATCCGAACTGGCGATTAACTACGTTCAACTTCGCGGCTATCAGCAGGAAATAATCATCGCGCAGGACAACCTCAAGGCGCAGCAGCAAAGCGCAGCGGTGGTTCGCAAACGTTATGAAGGCGGCTTTGTCAGCGCGCTTGACGTCGCAAACGCCGACGCACAGGTTGCCACGACAATGTCTCAAATTCCTTTGCTGGAAACCTCCGCGCAACAAACAATTTACAATATCAGCGTGCTGCTTGGTCAGGAGCCCGCGTCTTTGCTGGAAGAGCTTTCCCCTGCCTCATCGATACCCCTTACGCCGCCCGAAGTGCCAACGGGCCTGCCGTCTGACATGCTCCGAAGGCGTCCGGATATAAGGCGAGCCGAGGCACAAATTCATTCCGCTACTGCCCTTATAGGCGTCGCCACGGCGGATTTATTTCCGAAGTTTAATCTTGCCGGCAATATAGGCGTCAGCGCATCGAAACCCGGCGACATGCGATGGAGCCAGCGTTCGTGGTCATTCGGACCGTCGGCAAGCTGGGAGATATTCAACGCGGGCCGGGTAAGTTCCAATATCGAGGTACAAAAGGCACTCCAGCAACAGGCGGTGCTTACTTATAAAAAGACCGTTCTTACCGCTATTCAGGATGTCGAGAACGCCCTTATTGCATATACCAACGAACAGGAGCATCACAAGTCGCTTATTGACGCCGTAGCCGCTAACCGAAAGGCCGTTGACCTCTCCACCCAGCTTTATGTCGAGGGACAGACCGACTTCCTCAGTGTACTTGTAGCGCAAGGGTCGCTTTATAGTTCCGAAGATGCCCTCGTTCAAAGCACACGTAATCTATCTACGGATTTAATCGCACTCTACAAAGCCCTCGGCGGTGGCTGGGATAATACTTCTCCGGACAGCGATTAGTCCTATAAATACAACAGCAAGAACCTTTTCTCCCAATTCGCGCATTTTAAGTGAATCCTGCCGCTTAAATTGACGAAAGATAATTGTAAGGGGCTTTGAAATCGAGTTCTGCTTGAGCATAATATATATGGAGCAATGCCGCTATTTTTAGGCAGTTTGACAAAAGGAGCGATGAAATGGGGATTCAGGATTTATCGGAAAATACACTTCTTGTTGACGCATCTCCGGAACCGAGCTTGAACGAAGAGCTTGCGAACGTTACCGACGTGGTGCGTGAAAGAGGTGATTGTGACGTTATTATTGACTTCAAACGCGTGGATATCGTCACGTCATCGAGCTTGTCAAAGCTCCTTAAACTGCGGAAGCTGCTGATGGATTGCAACCACACGCTGGTGTTGTGCAGTGTGGCGACGGCGACAAAGGGAATCTTTTCAGTAACCGCACTCGACGGCGTATTCACAATAGTGCCCAACCAGGCCGCGGCACAAGCGGCAATAGACACCCAAACCGCAAACCTGCGGCTCTAATGAATATAACCTTTTTTGTTACCAAAGCCCCGTCCAGGTAAACCTGAGCCGGGCTTTTTTTATGCCAAAAGCGCGTCATCAAAACTCTTTCGCCCCCCCGCCAGGACTCGGGACAATCGAATGAGGCCTTGCAAAAGAGGCATACGAGCCGGATAATGACGGGAGAATCGTTTTAAGAAAGGTCTATTATGAAAATTGCATACTTCGATTGTTTTTCCGGCGCGGCAGGCGATATGATTGTCGGGGCGATGCTCGACGCAGGGCTGGATTTCGAGTTCCTCAAGAGCCAGATTACAACTTTGGGTTTGAAGGACCTCGGCCTGAAGGTCAATGAAACGAAACGCGCCGGGCTGCGCGCGATTCACTTTATCCCCCTTATCAAAGAGGAGCATCACCATCGCCACCTCAGCGATATAATCAAAATCATCAATGACAGCAAAATAGGCGAAAAGCCAAAGCAAACGGCCATCGCCATATTTGAACGTCTGGCAAAGGCGGAGGCGGCGGTACACGGCAAAGAGCCGAATGATATTCATTTTCACGAGGTCGGCGCATTGGATTCGATTGTCGATATCGTCTCCGCGGCAATTGGGCTGGACGCCTTAGGGATAGAAAAGGTTTACTGCTCGACGCTGGCAGTCGGCGGCGGACAGGTCAAAGCAGCCCACGGGATAATGCCTGTGCCGGCTCCCGCGACGGCGGAATTGCTGAAGGGTGTGCCGACAATCGGCGGGCCGATTGATAAGGAACTGCTCACGCCAACCGGTGCGGCAATTCTCACGACGGTGTCTGAAAATTTTGGTCGGATGCCTCCAATGAAAATTGAGGCGACAGGTTACGGGGCAGGAACATTGGACAGCGAGCACGTCCCAAACGTCGTGCGCCTGATTCTGGGCCAGTCGGCGGAAGATTCGGCGACAACAGCCGACACCGTTTGTCTGCTCGAAACAAATATCGACGACATAACCGGCGAGATAATTGCGCACACGATGGACAAACTTCTTACGGCTGGAGCTTTGGATGTGTTTACAACCCCGATTGTTATGAAGCAGGCCCGCCCTGCCATCAAGCTGACCGTCATCTGCCAGACAGCCGACATCGCCCGGCTGGAAGAAATGATTTTCGAGGCAGGGATTACATTCGGCATCCGCAGACAAATCGTCGAGCGAAGCAAATTAACGAGGGAGTTTGTAACGGTGGCAACCCGGTTCGGGAATATAAAAATAAAGGTCGGAAAAAGGAACGGCAAAATTGTTGCTGCCAAGCCGGAATTCACGGATTGTGCCAAGACCGCACAGGAGCATAACGTGAGCATCAGGGAAGTTATGCAGACGGCAATCGCAGAATTTAAAAAAGCCAAGTAGTTGCGATAAAAAGGAAAGGATATTTATCATGACAAAAGGGAAATCTTACCTGCTTTTGACTTTAGCGATTATCTTGTCGCTGACGATTACGGCCATTGCAACTGAGCCTAATAATATTGGTAATATACTTAAGGAAAACGGCTTCGACTGGCTCTTTGGTAAATGGGAAACGATAAGCGATTCGAATCAAAAGTTTGAAGCAGAGTTTGAACTGGAAGCTGATGGTTATGCAATTTCTATAGAGGCGAAAGCTGGTAAAAATGAACATACCGCGTTTGTCTATTATTCCCCGGCCAAAAAGGCGATTCTTTATACGGGCATCGATAGCTCAGGTCGCATCTATACAGGAACATGGGAAATAAAAGACAATAAGCTCATTTTAAACCTTGAGCAAGATATCCCCGATGGCTCAACGAATTATTTTGTAAGATACCTTTCGAAAGTCGATGCTAATGCAATGAAGTCGGTTACTTACAACATTGTAAACGGCAAGCGCGCCAATGAACCAATTGCCATCCTCGAATTCAAACGCGACAAATAAAACGACAGTTGTTTGACTGTTGTTACCTTTTTACCAACCGCAAATTCTCCTCGAACGGACGATTGCACCCTTGCGTATTAAAGAGTAGAAGTAATATGAGGATATGAAAATGAAGCTCAAATACGCGGGAACCGTGGTTTTAGGTATTGCGTTGGCTGCATTGGCTGTGCAGAAGGGAGATAAACAAATGACTACCAATAAACTAACTCCCGAAGAAGAATATGTAATCGTTTACAAAGGCACAGAAGCCCCCTTCTCCGGCAAATACCTCGATAACAAAGAACCGGGCATATACGTCTGTAAGCGTTGCGGAGCGGCCCTCTATCGCAGCAGCGACAAATTCGACGGGCACTGCGGCTGGCCATCTTTCGACGACGAAATCGCCGGCGCGGTAAAACGCGTCCCAGACCCCGATGGCTCTCGCACTGAGATTAGTTGCGCCAATTGCGGTGCACATCTCGGCCATGTCTTCACAGGCGAGGGCCTCACCGACAAAGACATAAGACATTGCGTCAATTCAATTTCGCTCGTTTTTGTTCCAGCAGCAAAGACAGATGTCAACGACCCTAATAGCAAACCTTCCACAAAGGCATATTTCGCGGGCGGCTGTTTCTGGGGCGTCGATTATTGGCTCAAGAGCGCTGCGGGCGTCGTCTCCGTCACAGCCGGTTATATGGGTGGAACCACAAAGCATCCCACTTACGAGCAGGTCTGCACGGGCAAAACCGGACACGCCGAAACCGTCGAGGTCGTCTTCGACCCGAACAAGACCACTTACGAAGACCTCGCCAAACTCTTCTTTGAAATCCACGACCCCACTCAGCGTAACCGCCAGGGACCTGACATCGGCTATCAATACCGTTCTGCCATTTTCTACGCAGACCAGCAGCAAAAGCAAATCGCGGAGAGTTTGATTGGGCAGTTAAAGAAAAAAGGCCTTAAAGTCGTTACATCGGTTGAGCCCGCAAAAGAATTCTGGCCTGCCGAGGACTATCACCAGGACTATTACGGCAAGAACGCCGGCCAGCCCTATTGTCACTTCCGAACCAAGCGTTTCTAATCGGGCGCATCTTGCCCCTAAACTTATTGAGGGGCTCAGCTATCGCAACTTATTGTGTGGGTTTATGGGCGCTGTTTAGAAGGTTCGGCCTTCTCTTTTTAATCTCTTCTCAAGCCGTTTCTCTTTTAACGTTTTTTGCGGTTTCTTTTTTACGTCTTTTTTTACATCATGACCTTTGGACATACATTATCCTTTCCTGATTATTTCATATTCAATAGTTTCCCAAACAACAGGGACAACTGGTTCAATTCTACCCACACCCCGCTTTTTTTCAACGCCAAAATTCTCCGCCGTTGCTGTATTGACATTCTTTTTCCCCTAAACTAAATTCCTAACAACAAGCGTTGGACATTTATTATATTTGGCGTCATAAAAACGATTACACTGCAAGTAACAGAACCGCATTGGATTAAGGGCAATCCACGCCAAATAACTTAGCAATAATCAATTTGGCCTGGAACACAACGTTGAGACCCGTCGTATACCCCTGTTAGACACAGGTTTGGGGTCTGGGGGGTCTGGTGAAAAAAATAAAAAAATTTCATAAAAAATTCTTGACGCACAGTCGATAATCCAATATGCTTGATATGCTAATACTGGCGTGAATACTTTTATATGCCAGTGCGGTGTTATCCGCGTAATGGATGTGGGTGGAAAGAGCAGGTGAATTTGAACAGAATTTACAGAGTGTTGAAGGTTTTGCCTTAGCTGAAGTGGCGGAATAGTATCTAAGAACCGCTGGCAGTTAGGCAGCGGTTTTTTTGTTGCTCTTTTTTAAGTGTATAGCTAAACTATTCGACCTCGACTAAACTGTCGATAATAGATTACGGTTTGTGGTTTGAAATTTGTTTCTTCAATCAGCAATCCGCAATCATAAATCAGCAATTGTTCGGGCTCGTAGCTCAGTCGGTTAGAGCGCACGCCTGATAAGCGTGAGGTCGGAAGTTCGATTCTTCCCGGGCCCACTCGGAAATTGAGATTTGAGATTTCGAATCTGAGATTTCCGCAATAGGGGCTCCGGGGACGTAGCTCAACTGGGAGAGCGTTGGCTTTGCAAGCCAGAGGTTGCCGGTTCGATCCCGGTCGTCTCCATTAAATTCGCCTTTGGCGAATTTAATGCCCTGAGCAAATCCCGATTTATCGGGACGCGTCTAAGGGCATTGTTGTTGGTTAGGCCGCAGGTTAATCCTGTGGGTTAACGAGTAACGTTGTTTGACAAGTTAATATGCGGGTGTAGTAAATTTTTTTGGTCTTTCTAATACGTGGTGTTCCATCTTTCACAAAGTGGAGCGCAATGTCTGGATATTTTTTTTGGCGATTACTCATTATGACCAATCAAAGATTGATATGGTCAAGTTACTAAGAGTGTATGGGGAATGTCTTGGTGCCGAGAGGCGATGAAGGACGTGGCTGACTGCGATAAGTCCGGGGCAGGTGTCGAGCAACCGTTAATCCCGGAATCTCCGAATGGGGAAACCCGACATGACTGGGCAACCAGTTCTTGTCATCTCCGGCTGAATGTATAGGCCGGCTGAAGCGAACGCAGGGAACTGAAACATCTAAGTACCTGTAGGAAAAGAAATCAACCGAGACTCCGTCAGTAGCGGCGAGCGAAGACGGATATAGCCCAAACCAGGAAGCTTGCTTCTTGGGGTTGCGGGCGCTGATTAGGAGTTACAAAGGTAACGCAAGCAGAATCTTCTGGAAAGTTGAGCCATAGCAGGTGATAGCCCTGTATGCGACTGCGTGCACCCTCCGTTACATCAGCGTTCCAGAGTAGCACGGAGCTCGTGGAACTCCGTGCGAATCCGGGGGGCCCACCCTCCAAGGCTAAATACTACTCGGCAACCGATAGTGAATCAGTAGGGCGATTGAACGATGAAAAGAACCCCTATTAGGGTAGTTAAAAGAACCTGAAACCATACACTTACAAGCTGTGGAAGTCCTATGACCCGTCTTCGGGCGGGTAATGGATGACCGCGTGCCTTTTGCTTAATGAACCGGCGAGTTACCGTTTGTGGCAAGGTTAATCCCCTAAGGGGAGTAGCCGCAGCGAAAGCGAGTCTGAATAGGGCGATATAGTCGCAGGCGGTACGACGCGAAACCACGTGATCTACTCATGGCCAGGATGAATCAGCCGTAAAAGGCTGAGGAGGTCCGAACTCATTAACGTTGAAAAGTTATGGGATGAGCTGTGAGGAGGAGTAAAAGTCTAATCAAACGTGGAGATATCTCGTACTCTCCGAAATAGCTTTTGGGCTAGCCTTGAGGAAGTACTTTACGGGGGTAGAGCTACTGAATGGGGTTAGGGGCCTACCCGGTCACCTGCCCCAACCAAACTCCGAATACCGTAAAGTTTACCTCGGGAGTCAGTCTACGGGAGATAAGTTCCGTGGTCGAAAGGGAAACAACCCAGCCCGCCAGCTAAGGTCCCAGAATCCTGCTAAGTTATTAAGGAAGTTGGATTGCGGCGACAGCCAGGATGTTGGCTTAGAAGCAGCCACCATTTAAAAAGTGCGTAATAGCTTACTGGCCGAGCAGTCCGGCGCCGATAATGATCGGGAATAAGCAGGATACCGAAGCTGCGGATTACCAGACGGGTTCGCCTGTCTGGCAGTGGTAGGAGAGCGTTGCTGTCAGCATAGAAGCCGCACGGAGACGAGCGGTGGAGCGGCAGCAAGTGATTATGCCGGTATGAGTAACGATAAAACAGGTGAGAATCCTGTTCGCCGAAAGCCTAAGGTTTCCTGGGGAAGGTAAATCCGCCCAGGGTTAGTCGGTCCCTTAGTTGAGGCCGAAAGGCGTAAACGATGGACAGCAGGTTAATATTCCTGCACTATGTACCAAAGGTTATAACTGTGGGGGCGACGCGGAAGCAACGGTTGGAAGCCGACTAGTAGTGGCTATTGTGCCCGTGTTGTTGTCGGTTGGCAAATCCGCCGACACAAAACAATACGGGACCGCGAGGGCCGATTTAAGATGCCTGAGCAACCCGAAATTCCGCCAAGAAAAACCTCAAACAGGACAATGGTGCATAACCGTACTAAAACTGACACAGGTAGGCAAGGAGAATATCCTAAGGCGCTCGAGAGAACCGTCCTTAAGGAACTAGGCAATTTGACCCCGTAAGTTCGCAATAAGGGGTCCCTACAGGGGCATTTAAGCAATTAGGTGCCTGCTGAGGGCGCAGTGAAGTGGCTCTGGCGACTGTTTATCAAAAACACAGTTCTCTGCTAACTCCAAAAGAGGATGTATAGAGAATGACGCCTGCTCGGTGCTGGAAGGTCAAGGAAGTCGGTCATTGGGTAGCAATACCTGAAAAGCTGGCGACCGAAGCCCCAGTAAACGGCGGCCGTAACTATGACGGTCCTAAGGTAGCGAAGTTCCTTGTCGGGTAAGTTCCGACGTGCATGAATGGCGTAACGACTGGAGTAGTGTCTCAAGGACGGACTCGGTGAAATTGTAGATGCGGTGAAGATACCGCATTCCCGCGGCAAGACGGAAAGACCCCATGAACCTTTACTGTAGCCTGGTATTGATGCCTGACATAACTTGCGTAGGATAGGTGGGAGGCGATGATGTCCCGATTTCGGTCGGGGCGGAGCCACCGTTGAAATACCACCCTTGTTCTGTTAGTCACCTAACCGTGACCCGTGAAACCGGGCATGGTACAGTGCCAGGTGGGCAGTTTGACTGGGGCGGTCTCCTCCTAAAGAGTAACGGAGGAGTTCAAAGGCATACTCAGCGCGGTTGGCAATCGCGCTTGGAGCGCAAGGGCAAAAGTATGCTTGACTGCAAGACTTATAGGTCGAGCAGGTGCGAAAGCAGGACCTAGTGATCCGGCGATTCTGTGTGGAAGGGTCGTCGCTCAACAGATAAAAGGTACTCTGGGGATAACAGGCTGATCTCCCCCGAGCGTTCATAGCGGCGGGGAGGTTTGGCACCTCGATGTCGGCCCATCGCATCCTGGGGCTGAAGGCGGTCCCAAGGGTTGGGCTGTTCGCCCATTAAAGCGGTACGCGAGCTGGGTTCAGACCGGCGTGAGCCAGGTCGGTCCCTATCTGCCGTGGGCGCAGGAATCTTGATGGAAATATTTCCTTAGTACGAGAGGATTAGGAAGTACTGACCGCTGGTGTACCGGCTGTCCTGCTAAGGGCACCGCCGGGTAGCTATGTCGGGAAAGGATAACCGCTGAAAGCATCTAAGCGGGAAGCCCCCTCCAAGATGAGGATTCCAGTGACTTCGGTCACAAAGAGCCCTGGTAGACCACCAGGTTGATAGGCCGGATGTGTAAGGCGAGAGATCGCTTCAGCTAACCGGTACTAACGCTCAATTACTTGACCATATCATTCTTTGGTTGTTCGGAGTAAATCGACAATATCTGGATGATTGTGCCCACTTTAATTAATAGTATCACCCGCATATTAACAGTTTTTAGTGTTGAGTTTTGAGTTTTTTGAAAACTGAATATGTACCCGGCGAGAGCCGGGGATAAAGAATTTCCTGGTGAATTTACTGACGGGGAAACGCCTGATCCCTTTCCGAACTCAGAAGCTAAGCTCGTTAGGCCGATGGTAGTCCGCAAGGGTGAGAGTAGGTATCGCCAGGAATTACGAGGCCGGTCAATTATTTGACCGGCCTCTCCTTTTTTAACTACAGATTTCACAGAGCTGTCTTCAGGCCTTCTTGGCAATCTGGTCTAATCGCTGTATTATCTCAATGCACGCCCTGCTGTTGTGATACGGGCACTTCCACTCCGAGACCTTGAATTTCGTCTTATCGACGTTGCCCTTCGCGTCAATCGTCCAGAACCACTCGCCGCCCTTCTTATCGACGACGTAATCCTCGATGAACTGCCAGATATTTTGTGCGACGTCAAAATATTTCTGCTCGCCGGTCAACTGATAGGCGTTCAAATACCCCACGACCGCCTCCGCCTGCACCCACCAGTCCTTGCCGGAATTGCTGACGCCGTTCAGGTTTGCCTCGTAGAACATACTCTTATTATTGTCTAAGCCGTTTTTATACGTTGACTCCGCCAGTTTCAGCGCCATCCGCTTGAGCTTCTCTATCGTTCTCGGCTTGCCGAAAATCTGAGCATCTCTATAACACAGCCAACTCGCCTCGATATCGTGCCCGAACGAAATCATCTGGCTCTTGGGATACCAGTTCTCATCGAAGAACAACTGGCAATACGTCCCATACGGGTGCAGGATATAATCAGCGAATATATCGAGCATTTCGCCGACCCGCTGCCCGACCAGTTCGTCCTTGTTCACATCGTATAAATTGGCGATACCTTCCAGCACGTGAAGCGACGTATTCATTGATTTAGGGGCAGCCATATCCCCAGAACTGAGCTGCTGGGTTTTTGACTTCGTCCAGTCGCGGTCGTATTTCTCGAAATAACCCTTGTATTGCTTATCCCAGACGAATTTTTCCAGCAGGCCGAAAAGCTCCATCGCCTTGGTGAGCGCATCCTTATCGCCGCTTGCCCTGTAGTATTCCGAAAGCGAGTATATCCCGAACCCCTGCCCATAGACCAGTTTCTGGTTATCTATGGGCTTGCCCTGCCAGTCCAGCAGCAAGTACATGCCGCCGCTGGCCTTGTCCCAGAAATACTCCATAACATAGTCGTATGCCCGCTTTGCCAGTGCCAGGTGTTCCTGCTTTTTCTCGAACACGTAAAGCGTGGAGAACGTCCAGAGTATCCGGGTGTTGAGTATCAGTCCTTTTGGCGCCTTTTCATCGATGACGCCGTCGTTGTTCATCCTGCCGATGAACCCCCCTTTCGGGTCAATGGCGCGTTGCGACCAGAACGGCACAATATTCTCATCAAGTTCCTTTTGAACCCTGTTTTGGAATTCCCTGACTATTTTGATATCCATATCTTGCCTCCACACCTCGAATCCTGGATTTTTTGCCGGCTGCCGTTCAAATCCATACTGCAATCCTGTTCCCTCGTATTAGAAAATGTAAACCCGTGTTTGCGAGACATTTTAGACAAGACACGTATGATTGTCAAACGAGGACTTATGCCGCCAACTGAATCATGCTGATACGACCCTGCCGTCTAATTTGCTTGCAAAGCAAGGGCGGATACATATAATTATATCGTTGAATTCAGATTATAGGCGATTTTTGCGTTCGACAATCGCGGCTGTAGCTCAACTGGATAGAGCGTTGGTCTACGGAACCAAAGGTTGGGGGTTCGAGCCCCTTCAGCCGCATTGAGAGGATTTCTGATTCATATGAACGTGGTTTCCTGCTTGCGCAGGAATGACACGTGGCACATCAGACGTTGAAGCGGAAGTTGATTATGTCGCCATCACGGACAATGTATTCCTTGCCTTCGAGGCGGAATTTGCCTGCGGCCTTGACGGCTTTTTCATCGCCTAATTGCTTTATGTCACTGTAAACGAAGGTTTCGGCGCGAATGAAGCCACGCTTGATATCGGAGTGGACCTTGCCGGCGGCGTCGTGTGCAGTTGTGCCCTGCTTAATGGGCCAGGCGCGGACCTCGTCGGGGCCGACGGTGAGGAAGCTAATCAGGCCAAGCGTTTTGAAACAGGCGTGGACGAATTTGCCCGCAGCGGATTCGGTAATGCCTAAATCGGCCATAAATTGTGTTCTGCTCTCGGCGTCAAGTTGCGACAATTCGTATTCGAGCTTTGCGCAGACGCTTATTATGGGCGTTGAAGTATCGCCGGGGATTTCCAGTTTCTGTTCCTGTGCACCTTCACCTATATTTACGGCGACGACCATTGGCTTGAGAGTGAGAAAACCAAGCGCCTTTACCATTTCCAGTTCGGCGTCGTTGGTAACAACGGAGCGGATGGGCTTTTCGGATTCAATCGCGGCCTGAAGCTTTTTGTGAAGTTCAAGCTCGGCTTTATCGTGCGCCTGGGTTTTGGTGGGCTTGTGGATTTCCTTTTCGAGCTTTTCAATACGCGTCGTTACAACCGCCAAGTCGGTTAGTAAAAGCTCGGTGCGGAGGTCGATGAGGTCTTTGGCGGGGTTGGCAGAGCTGTCATAGGCACCAATAACCAGGGCAATCATATCGACGGTGCGAATTTGGTCGATGAGACGTCTTGCGGCCGCCCTGCCGTGGTCGTCGGCGAAGTTGAGGCCTGGGACGTCGAGACATTCGATTGTCGCGTAAACCGTTTTCTTCGGCTTGTAATGGCCGGTAAGCCAGACGATTCTTTCATCCGGCGAGGCGACGACGGCCTGCTCAATGCTCGTAGTTCCCGCTGGCAGCATTTGCTTGCCGCTGATTGCGGAAAAGAGAGTGCTTTTGCCTGACTGCATCAAACCCAGTAACGCGACTTTCAAAGAGGTATCTCCTACGTTTTATATTTTTTGCACGGGAGCGATTATAGACGAGTTGCGGGCGGAAAACAAGTTATTCACCATAAAGGAGCAAAAACGCAAAGGAGGTTCTGATACGCTCAGCTCAAAATCGTTTGTTTTGGGCAGAAACAGGGTCTGCAAGGCCGCTTTAAAAAAAATATCACAAAAAGGAGCTAAATTAAAATAATTATCTTGACTTGCGTTACGGAACTGCTAAACTTCTGTCATCATCTTGCTTGCCGAGGCCCCCCTCATCAGAAGGGGTAAGCATTATCACTCGTGTTTCCCATCTTGTAGTCGTTAGTCGCCCATAGTCCGTCAAGTAAGAAAAATCTTGCCGCACTTAACAAAGGCAGGAAAGGTAAATTGTTAATGAAAGTTTTTATGTTAGGGTGGGAATTTCCGCCCTATATCAGCGGTGGATTAGGCACGGCCTGTTACGGCCTGACTAAGGCGATGGACGAGCTGGGTATAGAAGTTACATTTGTTCTGCCTAAGTCGAGCACGAGTCACCTCGCCGGTCATGTTAACATACCAAGCGACCAGCGTTATGCCTTCAAAAGCGTAAGATTTCTCATGATTTCTTCGACACTCAGGCCGTATGCCCAGGTTGCCACTGTTCCCGCAAGCTGGAAGCTCGGCTGTTCGGCAGCTCAACAAACAAATGCGCCTGCCAATATTGGTCTGGAACAGATTGACGACCCGAACAATTACGGCGGTGATATCTATTCGGATGTCCGCGGATATACGGACAAAGTAGTCAGAATCGCTGCAACCGAACAGTTCGACGTAATCCACGCCCATGACTGGATGACATATCCTGCCGGCGAAGCGGTGTCACGGCAAAGCTGTAAACCTTTAATCGTGCACGTCCATTCAACGGAGTTTGACCGTAGCGGTGAACACGTCAATCAGCAGGTTTACGACATTGAACAACAGGGCATGCACGCGGCGGCAAAGGTTATAGCGGTAAGCAACCTTACGAAAAACACAATCCTGAAACATTACGACGTTCCATCAGAAAAAGTGGAAGTGGTTCATAACGCTGCGGAGCACAGCGGCAATGAATCTCAGCACATTCCGCTGGACAAAACGGATAAAATTGTCCTTTTCCTCGGCCGAATCACAATGCAGAAAGGTCCGGAGTATTTCCTTGCCGCTGCAAAAAAAGTCCTCGAAGAGATTAATAACGTCAAATTCATTATGGCCGGAAACGGCGATATGATGCACAGAACTGTCGAGCTTGCAGCCCGGATGGGTATCGGGCACAAGGTCCTCTTTACCGGCTTTCTGCGGGGAGAGGACGTCGACAGGGCCTATCAAATGGCCGACCTCTACGTAATGCCTTCGGTTTCCGAGCCGTTTGGAATTGCTCCTCTCGAAGCTATGAACCGAAATGTGCCTGTCTTGATCAGTAAACAAAGCGGCGTCGCCGAAATAGTCAGCCACGCTCTCAAGGTCGATTTCTGGGACATAAATGAAATGGCCAACAAGATGATAGCCGTTCTTAAACGCCCATCTCTCCAGAAAACTCTAAGCAGGAACGGCTTTCACGAAGCGAACAAATTCAACTGGGAGGATTCTGCTATGAAAGTAAAGAAAATCTATGAGGAAGTGATTGCTCAGGCGCAAAGTTAAGGAGAAATAAATATGGCTTCGGTATGTTTTTACTTTCAGGTGCATCAGCCGCAGAGGTTACGGCATTATACCGTTTTTGACCACGACACTAACTACTTTGACGACCATAAGAACGCCGAGGTCTGCAGAAAAGTGGCAAATAAGTGCTACCTGCCCGCCAATCGGCTTATGCTCGAGCTAATCGAAAAATACAAAGGGAGATTTAAGATATCCTACAGCATCACCGGCGTATTGCTGGAGCAACTTGAGTTGTATGCGCCGGAAGTAATGACTACATTCAAGCAACTGGCCGCCACGGGCTGTGTGGAGTTTCTCGCTGAAACTTATTACCACAGCTTAAGCTTACTGTACTCAAGGGATGAGTTCGTTGACCAAATAAAGGCACATAAACGAACTATCAAGCGACTTTTCGGCCAGACCCCTCGCGTTTTTCGAAACACCGAGCTTATTTACAATAACAGTCTGCCGCTCATTATCGACCAAATCGGCGGCTTTGATGCGATAATAACCGAAGGTGCAGACCATATCCTCGGATACAGGAACGCAAATTTTGTTTATCGTCCGACCAACTCAGCCGGACTTAAACTCCTGCTGAAGAATTACCGACTCAGCGATGACATAGCATTCCGGTTTTCCAACCGGGACTGGTCAGAATGGCCTTTGAGGGCGGATAAATTTGCCAGTTGGATAAACCAAATCAACGGCAATGGTTATGTGTGCAATCTCTTTATGGACTATGAAACCTTTGGCGAGCACCAGTGGCAGGACACCGGGATATTCGATTTTCTGCGTCGTCTGCCGGAAGAAATCCTCAGGTATCCGGACAATAACTTCAAGACACCTTCAGAAGTAATAAAGGCCTATAGTGCTGTTGGCACAATAGATGTCCCTCACACCATAAGCTGGGCAGACATCGAACGGGACCTCTCGGCCTGGCGAGGTAACCCTATGCAGGAAAACGCACTGACAGAACTATATCGGCTCGAAGACAAGGTCAAACAAACAGGCGATTTGGACATTATCGACGATTGGAGAAAGCTCCAGACATCGGACCATTTCTATTATATGTGCACAAAGTACTTCGCTGACGGCGACGTGCATAAATACTTCAACCACTATGATTCACCGTATGACGCCTACATCAATTTTATGAATGTCCTGGATAACCTTAATTATAGATGCTCAAAAATTCCAGCACAACCCGAAGTGGAATCTCCGCGTACTGCCCATCAGCAGATGGCAGTAGTTTGAAGGCGTGGCTAAAGAAAACCATTAATAATTTTTTGTATCGGAAAGGAAGTAACTATGGACTTTATTGGAACACAAAAGAAGGTGAAAACACAGACCCCAGCATCCGTGAAAATTACACAGGCACCCAAGGCAAAAGTGACGTCAATAGCCGAGCTCATCAGGCAAAAGGCCGCATTGTTAGGCATTCAGCCAGGCCAAATGAATAAAGTTGAACTTATTCACTCTATCCAGAGGGCTGAGGGCAATAATCCTTGCTTTGGGACGTCAAATGGCCGGTGCCCTTATACGGGCTGCTGCTTTATGGCGGACTGTCTGAAAGTTTAAGAGTCGGCATCGGCTGCTATGGCGTCGTGGTAGCGGCGCAGATTTGAAAGGGGTAGTCGGTTTTCACGGGAATCTTGATACCCCGCATTAAAATGAGTCGCTGCTATGAGGTCAGCCGTCAACGCGACTTCATAAGTTCGGTTATCTCCACGAGGGATGGCGGTTCATATACGGATGGGAAGCGGAGGCAGGAGACGGCGGCGGTAGCAGAAGCAAAACGGACAACCTTCAAATCAGACCAACCCTTCAATATGCCATATACAACGCCAGCACGAAACGTGTCGCCTGCGGCCAAGGTATCAACAACGGTGATTGCGTATGGCTGAAACGTCTCAATTGCTTTCCTGGCGGAAGCGAACAAAACGGGGCGACTGCCAAAGGTGAAAATAATCAGGCCAGAACAATTCGACTGGTATTGTTTTAATAACGCCTGAGGTTCGATGCCGGGGTATTCACGGTCGAGAAATTCCCGCGAACAGACAATCGCCCTTGCCCCTTTGGCGATAACGGTATCGAAACGGCTGTCGATGGTTACATAATCCTTATGATGCTTGAGGCATAATCGGGCTACATCTTGCGATTCTGTGCCGAAGAATGGGTCGAGGGCGACGCACTTGGCGGATTTGATTGCCTGTTCATTGGGTTTGCTCCAGAGTTTGTGTCCGCCGAAGAGATAATCGACAAACCAGCCGAAGACGGTGCGGGTATTGCCATCGCAGAAGACGATATCTCGCCAGCCGGGGAAGCCGGGGTGATGATGCAGAAGGGAACAATCAACGCCACGATTTTTCAGATACGTGCGAAGCGGTTCGGCGGTCAAATCGCCGAGGAAAGGACCATCGAGCGTTACGGGCACACCAAGATTGCTTAAAACGATAGCACCGTTGGCTGCCTCGCCGCCGGGTATGACAAAAGTGCGGGTGATTTCCTGATAGCCGTCCGCTGAGGGGAATTTCGCCTTCAACTGGTGAATCGTTGAAAGCAAGGTCATACCATACAGATATACGTCGGCATTAGTCATTTATAAACGGAATTACCGTAACAGTCGTAAGCGACAATGGCGGGGAAATCGACGACTTCGAGCCGCCTGATTGCCTCTGTGCCGAGTTCTTCGTATGCGATAATATCGGCGGAGGTGATGTGTTTGGCAAGCAAGGCCCCTGCCCCACCGATGGTTGAAAGGTGAATAGCGCAATGCTGCTTGAGGGCATCGCGGACTGCCTGATTACGATATCCCTTGCCGAGCATCGCCTTGAGACCCGCGGCGATAAGCGCGGGGCTGAAGGCATCCATCCTTGAGGAGGTTGTCGGGCCTGCGGAGCCAATTGGTCTGCCCGGCGGAGCGGGAGTCGGGCCACAGAAATAGATAAGTGCGCCTTTGATATCAAAAGGCAGCGATAGCCCTTTGTTAATCGCCTCACAAAGGCGTTTATGGGCCACATCACGGGCGGTGTAGATTGTGCCCGCAATAATAACTTCGTCGCCCGCTTTGAGCGAGCGGATAAACGCATCCGTCAACGGCGGTCTGATTAGTTTCACAGCCATACTCGAAGAAGTTTAACGCAGGTTGGCAATTATTTCAATTAGGAAGTATGCGCGGTATAATGGTGTGTTATGGCGAAATATCCGATATTCCTGGATTTGAACGGCAGGCGGGTCGTTATCATCGGCGGCGGCAGTGTGGCCACGAGAAAGGCGGAGACGATTCTGTGCAGCGGCGCACGATTGGTCGTGGTAGCCCCGCGTCTCGACGAGACGCTTCGCAAGGTATGCGCAAAGGCAGAATTAATAGAGAGCAAGTATTCGAAAGATTACCTTGCGGGAGCGACGCTGGTCATCGCGGCGACGAATGATGAGGTGTTAAACAAGCAGATTTACAAAGATTGTCAGCAATTGGAGATATTGTGCAACGTGGTCGATTCGCCGGGGCTTTGTGATTTTTATGTGCCCGCGGTGGTGCAACGAGGGGATTTACAAATTGCGGTGGGAACCGGAGGAAAAAGTCCTGCTTACGCGGGACACCTGCGAAAGAAACTTGAAAATATATTTACAGATAAACACGGCGAATTTCTCGCCCAGCTCGACGCAATTCGAGGATTCGTAATCGAAAAATTGGCAGACGCGGAGGAACGCAAAGCCATATTGGGTCAACTTGCGGGTGATGAGTCGTTTGAGTATTTTCTGCAAAACGGGCCTGAGCAGTGGCGTAAAAGAGCTGAAGAACAGATAAAATCCCATATGAGCAGTATGTAATGTCCCACGGGCACGCTTTAACACAATCCAAATCTATGACGAGAAGAATCGAACTATTGGCGCCGGCGAAGGACGCGGCAACGGCAATAACAGCGATACAGTGCGGGGCGGACGCGGTCTATATGGGGGCACAACGCTTCGGGGCACGCGAGGCGGCATATAACACTGTTGAATCAATAAAGCAGGTCGCGGATTTCGCGCACCAGTATTACGCGAGGGTTTACGTTACGCTGAATACGCTTTTGAAAGATGATGAGCTTGTGCCGGCGGAGATGATGATTGGCCAGCTTTACAAAATCGGAATCGACGGGCTGATTATCCAGGACACGGGACTACTGGAATTAGACCTGCCCCCCCTGCCGATAATAGCGAGCACGCAGATGAACAACGATAGTCCTGAGAAAGTTCGATTTCTTCAGGACATCGGCTTTTCGCGGGCGATACTGGCAAGGGAACTGACGCTCGAACAAATCAGGCAAATCCGCAAGGCGACGACAATTGAGCTTGAGTGCTTCATTCATGGGGCGCTGTGCGTTGGGGCAAGCGGGCAGTGTTATATGAGCTACGCAATCGGCGGGCGAAGCGGCAACCGGGGACAATGTGCACAACCCTGCAGGAGAATTTACAGCGTCAAAGACCAACAGGGGAAAATAATCGCCAAAGACAGGCACTTATTATCAGTGAAGGATTTGAATTTAGCCGAGCATTTGGAAAAACTGATTGACGCGGGGGTTGATGCATTCAAAATTGAGGGACGACTGAAGGATGCGGCATACGTTGCGAATACCGTGAGTTTTTATCGCAGGCGATTAGATGAAATCATAGCGAAAAAGAATCTCAAACGCGCATCGTCAGGAACAACGAATATCGACTTTGAACCAAATCCGGAGAAGACGTTCAATCGCGGATTTTCCGATTACGGCATCACTGGCAACAAAGCGAATCTGGGTTCGATTGATACGCCCAAATCGATGGGCGAATACGTAGGCACGGTAACGGAAACAGGCAAGGATTACTTCGTTATTGATGGCGAGCAGGAGCTGCACAACGCGGACGGACTTTGCTTTTTTGACAGACAGAAGAATTTAGCCGGAACGGTCATCAATCGGGTTGAGGGCAGGAAGATTTACCCGCAAAAGATGCAGGATATAAGTAAGGGGCAGAAAATTTACCGTAATTACGATTACGAGTTTTATCGCAAACTAACAGGCCAATTGGCGGAACGAAAAATCGGATTAACGATGGTTATGCGTGAGTCGGCTGACGGTTTGATTTTGAGCGGGACAGACGAGGATGGCAATGAGGCAACAGTGGAAATAAGAGGAGATAAACAGCCGGCGTTGAAGAAAGAGCAGGCAAGGCAAACCATTATCTCGCAATTAAGCAAACTCGGAAATACTATTTTCGAATGTTCGGAGGTACGAGTAGAGACGCAGGACGTATATTTTCTGCCCGTATCGCGATTGAACGCTGCGAAACGGGAGTTGGCGGAGAAAATGCTTGAGGCGAGAGAAACTAATCGGCCTCGCACAGCGGGTCATATCCTGAAAAATGACGTGCCCTACCCGCAGAAAGAACTGAACTTCAGAGGCAACGTCCTCAACAAAAAAGCGAAGGAGTTTTATCATCGCCACGGCGTGCAGACAATCGAGCCGGCGGCGGAATCGGGGCTGGATTTATCTGGGCAGGTTGTAATGACGACAAAATACTGCCTGCGACAAGAGCTGCGGTTATGTGGCGGACAAAATCAAAAATCACCAGCGGAGCCGATGATTTTGCTGGATGAGAACAACAGGGAATACGAAGTGAACTTCCGCTGTAGCCGGTGCGGGATGGAAATATATTACAATCACAAAAAAATAACCCCCGGTAAAACCGGGGGCTAAATATTTTAGGATTCGATTTTGTCGATAGTAACGCGGAGGAATTTTTGGCGATGGCCGGTTTTCTTGTTGTAGTTTTTTCGCCTGCGAGTGTACTGCGACTGAATCTTCTCGCCCTTAACCACCGCTTCCTGTGCCGAGGTTTTGAATGACGCGATGACCTTTGCGCCTTTGAGGTATGGGGCGCCGATTTTGATGTCCGAGCCATCGCTGATGAGCAGGACCTTGTCAAGTTCGAGCTTTGTCGCGTCCGGGGCAACTTCCGTCAACTCGATATCGAGCGACTCGCCCTTTTCGACTTTATATTGTTTACCGCCTTGTTCGATTACCGCGTACATTTCAAGCACTCCGACGTTCAAATTCAAACATTCGCAAAAGCCAAGCATTATAGCAACTGAGGTCTTGCAGTAAAGAGAAATATCGGATATTTTTGAAGTAAAGAAACCATTCATAGAACTGGATTCCCGCTTTCGCGGGAATGACAAAGGCAATAAGGAAACAATTAAATGCAGATAGCGATGATAGGCGACAGGATGATGGGTATTGAGGAGGTAGGCAGCGAATACCTTGACCGGGGAATGTTCTTCGGCGACGGGGTTTACGAGGTGCTGCGGAGCTATAACGGAAAGATATTCGCGATAGATGATCATTTTGAGCGTTTTGCCAACAGCTTGAAGGCGATTGAGATAGCCGGCGTTGACGTCGGCGAAATCCGCTCGAAGGTGCTAAAGGCATTTGAGAAGGCGGGGATTGCCAACGCCAAGATATATTTTCATATCACTCGCGGCTCAGGGGCGAGAGACCACTTACCTGCCGCGAACCTGAAGCCGAATTTCTTTTTGACTATTACCGAGCTAAAGGAAAACCAGAAACTGAAGAACGAGGGCGTCGCGGTATCGACATATCCCGATATCCGCTGGAAGAGATGCGATATAAAGTCGCTGAATTTGCTGCCCAACGTCCTTGCCAAAGGCGACGCGGACAAGAAGGGATGCTGGGAAGCCGTATTCGTGGATGATAAGGGGCTGATTACGGAGGGGTCATCCTCAGCATTTTTCGGAATCGTTGGCGGGAAGCTGCGCACGTCGCCTCTCAAGGCCAATATATTGCCCTCGGTAACACGCAAATACGTTGAGCTGGCGGCAAAGAACATCGGGCTTGGCATTGTCGAAAAATCAATGACGCCCAAAGAGGCCGCCGGCGCGGAAGAGCTTTTATTGGCCGTGACAACAAAGGACGTAATTCCTGTTGTAAAATTTGACGGCAAAATAACAGGTGACGGCAAACCCGGCAAGTGGACGAAGCAACTTATCGAAGAATTCAAGAAATTTACGGCTTAATGAAGAAGCTGCTTGAGAGCACGGTAGTCGGTTTTGCCTGTGCCAAGGAGGGGAATCTGGTCGAGCTTGATTACTCGACGAATACTATGCAAACCTGAAAGACCCGCGGCGCGGATTTTTTTGTTGGCTTCCTCGCGTTCGATATCGCGAGAAGTAAATAAGACAAGTTCTGGCTGTTCGGCCTCGGTTGCTTCAACCGCAAGAGTAGGTCCTTTATCCGGTTCAGAAGGAAAGCCCGCCTCAAGAATAGATTCGATGGCGGGCAGGGAAATCATTTCGCCGCCGAGCTTGGCAAATCTTTTGAGCCGGCCCTGGAAGGTCATCAGGCCATCATGGTCAATGCAGACGATATCGCCGGTGTTGTAATATTGTTTGCCTTCGATTTCTACGAAAGGCGATTTGCCCGGGTAATTAAGATAACCGGCGAAAACACTTGGGCCGCGGACAAGGAGGATGCCGGTGGCGGGTGGAGAAAGGGGCTTTAACGTTGCTGAAGCAGGCCCTGCGCTGCGCTCCGTGTCGGGATGAAGCAGGAGACATTCGAGAGACGGGAGAAGTTTGCCGATGGAGAATGGTTTGGGGTTGTTTTCATCGTTGAGGGCCACAATCGGCGAACATTCGGTAACGCCGTAGCCCTCGAATATTACGGCCTTTTTGCATTTCGCGGCAAGGGAATCATAAACCTGTTGGGGGCATTTTTCCGCGCCAGTTACGGCAAAACGCAGGGAGTTGAGCTGTTCAGCGGTTGCAACGCGGACGATACCACCAAGAAACGTCGGCGTGCCGACAAGAATGGTAACGCCATAAGCGCTGATGATTTGGGCGAGGGTATCGGCTTCGGTAGGATTGGCGTAATAGACGGCCTGCACGCCGATGACAATGGGCAGCACAACGTTGACGGTCAGCCCGAAGGAATGGAACGGAGGCAGAAAACCGATAAGGCGGTCTGTTTCGTAAACTTTGACTGTACCAAGCACCTCGCGTATGTCGGCAAGTATATTAGTATGCGAAAGCGGGACGGCTTTTGGAAGCGTTTCGGAGCCGCTGGTGAAAAGTATCGCGGCGGTTTGGGGAACTTTAGCATTACGCAGAGAGGCCCAGGACAAATGGACGATGCACCAAGCGGAAAACTTTTGCCATCGGGAAATTTTTTCGCTGAACTGTTCGAGAAAACTGAACCGTCGGGAAACGGCAGATAGGTCAATACCCTGCAAAGTTATCCTGTCAACGAGGGTCTTGCTCGTGAGGACGTGTTTGACGCCAACGGAATCGAGCGAAGCGAGGATATTCCTCGGCCCGGCGGTCCAGTTGACCATAACAGGAACTTTCTCGGCAAAAAGCGTCGCAAGATAGACGATATCGGCGGTGACGGAGGCGGGCAGCATTATGCCGATACGGTCACCTTCGAGCTGTTTGATAAATGGGCGAAGAACAAGACAGGCGGTAACAATGTCACGGTATGATTTTGCGCCGGCAATCTGGTCGGCAATAATAATGTGGCCCGGCTGATGCGCGGCCTGCATAAGGAAGACATCGGTAATAGAATCGCTCTGCGGCAATGAGACGCGAAGTTTTTGTCGCGGTCTGAACCAGCCAGCGGGCACGGGTTTAATCGAAGCTGTCGCCAGATAAACAAATCGCCCGCAGGCGGCGAGCATTACATCGCCAACGGTCTGCATAGCGTCGGCGTCAGCCTGTCGGAAGCCAAATTCCTTTTCAAGCCACAAGAGCAAATCAGTGCGTGCCAAGCTGTCCATTCCGAGGTCGGCGGCGAGGCGGTCGGTTTCTTTGAGGTTCGAGACACCGGAAAGCTGGGACAGATGTTTGATAACAATTTGCCGAGTGGAATCCGGGACAAATGAGTAATCCGACGGCAAAGCAGCGGTTTTCGGCTCAGGAAGGGTTCGCGTGCCGCCCTTTTCCCAGATAGTGTAAGGAACATAGGTATTGGGCGGGGCATCGATGTTGTAAAAATCTTCAAGGAAACGATTGAAGGTATTGCGGTCGGCATTGCGAGGGAGATCCGGCGGCTCGCAAAATTCGATGGTAACTTTCCGGCGAGGCGCGAAGAAGATTAAACTTGCGAGCAATTGAAGTGCGCCTTTTAACAGGACAGGGACGACGAGCGGCTCTTTGCCGCTTGCCCAGCTAAAGCGGCTGCCCCACAGACCGCGGGTGCGAACAAGAACGACACGGACGCCGGGGAAATTTTTCAAAATCCGTTCGACGGAGCTGTTTGCGCCGAGTGATTCTTTATAACCATGATATACCCTTCCAGCCGGCCACAATAAAAGATTGTCCCTCTGTTTAAGCCCTTCGATCGTCTCATCCAGCACCTTTTCAATCTCTGCCTTTGCCGACGGGCCGTAGGTCGCGATGCTTGGGACGGTCCGTATGCCCCAGCGGCGGGCGAAGAAACGTATTAGGGGACGGTTGACCTGGTCCTGGTCGCCGAATCCTTTGGGGGCGAATTTGCCGTGGAGATAAGTGAACATAATGATAGGGTCGATGAGCGCAGGATGATTGGGAAGAAAGACGATTCCGGTTTTGCCCCTGGCGGATATTTTATCGAGGCCGATAAGCCGGATGCGGTAACGCAGGGATAAAACCAGCTTGCATATTGTCAGCACAATGAAATCAAGCATTTTCGGCTCTCCCACGCAGCGATATTAACAACCAGCCAGCCATCACCATTGTTATTATCGCTTCAATCGCAAAACAATTACTGGGCATCAGGTGCAATTTATCGAAAACGTAAAAAACACCGCTTGCCAGCAGGATACCCGTAAAATCGGCGAGATTCGACGAGGCAATCATCCTGCCTTTCATCTGGGGGGCAGGCCTGATTTGAACAAAGCTGGTTACCGGAATCGAAAATATCCCGCCCGCGATGCCCATCATAGCCAAGGCCAATATAACGACCGCCTTTTGAGTAATCAACGGCAGATAAGGAACCGCCGCAATTACAAACATTGAAATTGACATTATTATCCCCGCGGGGACCAGCACCCGGTACCACCTGGCTCCTTTAGCAATCAAAGGAGCGAGCAAACTGCCAATGCCGACTCCCATAAGCTCAATGACAATCAGGATACTGGTCATTGTCTTGCTAAGGCCGAACTGATTCAGGCCCAGGGGAGTAATAATAAGGATCTGCAGCGATCCTGCGAACCAGAAAAACGCCTTGGCGAAAATCGATTTGGCGAGCAGCGGGTCGCCGGCGGTTCGGGCAAGTATAATGACGGATTCCACAGGCCCGGCCCAGGGGAATCTCGCTTTTGGCGAGGCGGCGGGAAACTTCGGGAGCAAAAAGGATATGACAAGTATAGCCAGTGCGGTGATTATCCCAATACCCGCCGCAAGACACAAACCGAGAGGGACATCAGACATTGTGCCCCTAGCGTCGAGAACAAAACCAACTGCCGCGATACCCAGCAATATCGCAGTGTTCATAGCCGCAATGATTATCCCATTGGCCGCGACTACATAATCAGCAGGATAAAGCTCCGGGATTGAGCCATTGATCGCCGGGCTGAAAATCGCCGACTGCACACCGATTATAAATATCGTTATAAGGATAATCGGCCAGCTCATTATGTAAAGGCCAACGGCCCCGGCGACAAAGGCGGCGAGCGAAATCAGTTTTGAGGCAATGATTACCGAGCGTTTCGAAAAACGGTCCGCCAGAAAACCCGCATACGCTGCAAAAACAATAAATGGCAGTGTAAACAGGACCATAATATAACTTTGCAGATATGCCAGCCCCCCTGCTACCGCCAGCAGTATCGCGCCCTGACGATAAAAATTATCGTTAAACGTCCCCATAAAACAAACGGCAATCATAGCGGTGAATTTGCGACGAGTGCCTTGAGAACGTGCGTCGTTCGGTGTGCTCATTTTAATCCCGCCAGAGGTTCCGAGTATCCTTGATTATAATGTATAACATCCCGATGAAGCCGACAAAGAAACCGGCAAGAAGAAACCATGGACTGGTCTGTAATCTTTCGTCAAGTTTGTAGCCGAAGTAGCAGAACAGGATAATGACGCCGGCAAACTCAACACCAAGCCCCGACCATTTCATAAGGGCCTTCCATTTTTTGTTTTCCGACTGGTTTTCCTGCGGGGACATTAGGATGAACTCTTACCGGCAGAATCGAGTAAAGTTTTGAGCAGGGCGACTTTCCGGGTTTCGTGCTCCTGCTGGTCCGGGGTATAAGCAGCGGTTGAAATTTTTTTCTCGATTCGTTCAATCATATGCTCGACTTTTTCCTTTTTGACGTCGATTGAGGAAACCGCATCGTTTGAGACGATGGTCGCGATATTTTCGCCGATGAGGGCAAAGCCCTTGTCGATAACCACAATCGCCTTATTATGCTGTGGCTTGCCGGTTTCTTCGGACGTATATTCGACCTCCATCATCCCAAGTCCAAGCTCGCAGAACATCGGCATATGGTCGCAAAGGACGCCGACCATACCATCGTGGGCGGGGAATACAATCGACGTGGCTTTGCAATCGATTACCTTGCCCGGCGGGGCAACTACAACACACTGAAAAGTATTATCCATATTCAAAGCAGGCCGATATTATTTTTCTTTTGATGTCAGGGTCGCCGCTTTCTGTTCGGCGTCTTCGATTGAGCCGACATACATAAACGCCTCTTCCGGCAGCTTGTCCCATTTGCCCTCGCATATCTGTTTGCAGCTTTCAACGGTGGAGGCGAGTTCGACGTATTGGCCTTCGAGGCCGGTAAACTGTCTTGACACGAAAAACGGCTGAGAGAAGAACCTTTCGAGTTTCCTCGCTCTTGCGACGATTGTCTGGTCCTGCTTGCTCAGCTCGTCAACGCCGAGAATCGCGATAATATCCTTAAGGTCGTTATACCTCTGTAGAAATTCGAGGACCATCTGGGCGGTTTCATAATGTTCTTTGCCGACGATATTCGGGTCGAGCAGCCGCGATGTGCTTTCGAGCGGGTCAACGGCAGGATAAATACCTTTCTGGGTTATCGCCCTGTTTAGCACGACAAAGGAATCGAGGTGCGTAAACGCAGCAGCCGGCGCCGGGTCGGTGAGGTCGTCGGCGGGGACATAAATGGCCTGCACGGATGTTATCGAGCCGGTCTTCGTGGAGACAATACGTTCCTGCAATTGTCCCATCTCCGTCGCCAGGGTTGGCTGATAGCCGACCGCCGACGGGATACGACCGAGAAGCGCCGACACTTCCGAGCCGGCCTGTGAGAACCTGAATATGTTATCGATAAAAAGTAGCGTATCACCCACGCCGCTTTCACAGAAAAATTCCGCCATAGTCATCGCGGTAAGGGCAACTCTCAATCTTGCTCCGGGCGGCTCATTCATCTGGCCGAAAACCAGGCAGGTATGATTGAGGACGGTATCCTCGCTGCTGCCGATTTTTGTCCTCTGCATTTCGAGCCAGAGGTCATTTCCTTCCCTTGTTCTTTCGCCAACGCCCGCAAAAACAGAATATCCGCCGTGTTTTGTGGCGATTCTGGCGATGAGTTCCTGAATGATGACGGTCTTGCCGACGCCAGCGCCGCCGAAGAGACCTGTTTTGCCGCCGCGGACAAACGGGCAGAGCAGATCAATGACTTTTATACCCGTTTCAAACATTTCCGTTTTGGCGGAGAGGTCGATGAGTTTCGGCGGGTCCCTATGAATAGGTTTTGTCATAGATACTTGTATGGGGCCTAACTGGTCAATCGGCTCGCCGAGGAGGTTAAAGACCCTGCCAAGCGTTTCCTTGCCGACGGGGACCATCAATGGCGAACCGGTATCGATGACCTCCATACCGCGTTTGAGACCCATCGTGCTGCTAAGCGATATAGCGCGAACTCTTCCGCCGCCGAGATGCTGCTGGACTTCGCCGTAGAGTTTCGTCCGGCCTTTGCCGAAATCGCCCGGTATCTGCACCGCGTTGTAAATAGAGGGTATTTTTTCCGGGTCAAATTTAGCGTCAAAGACGCTGCCTATCACCTGAATTATGGTTCCTTTATTCACGCCAGATCTCCTGTACCGCCAATAATATCGAGTAATTCTCCGGTTATCTGCGTTTGTCTCGCACGGTTGTATTCCGTGGTTAAATCCTTAATCATCTCGTCGGCGTTTTCCGTCGCGTTTCTCATTGCGACCATTCTCGCGAAGTGTTCACTCAGGGCGGCGTCCATAAAGCACGCCGATATCCAGGCGGACACAATCATTTTGGCAAGCGATTCCACGCTTTTATAAATCGGGGGAGAGAAATAGAAATCCTCGAAGGATAATTTCCAGGGCCAGATAGGCGTGGACCTTGTCGCCAGCTGGGCAATCAAATCCGTCAGCGGCATAATCGTAAGCGATTGTGCCTGCTGGCTGGAGGCAGAATGGTAATGCATAAACACCATCGAGAACTGTTCGAGGTCGCCTTTGATATACTGGTCGATAAAGTCGGCGGCGATTTCCTCTATTTGAAGATAAGTGGGCATCTCGTCGAGTTCTGTGTAAACTTTTTTGGGCGTGACGCCGTAATGGTTGAGCGAGTTCAAAAGCCGGCCTTCCGGGAGATAAATATCAAGCTGTTTTCCCGCCGCCTGGGCCATTTTAAGATGGATAGAGAGGAGCTTGAAAATCTCCGAGTTATAAGAGCCGCACAGACCGCGTGTTGAGCCGACGGCAAGAACCGCCCATTTGCCCTCGGTTTTTTCGCTCATCAGAGGATGCGTCAGCGCGGCCTCGCCGGTAGCCATAAGGTACCCGGCCCTGGCCAGGGCGTTGTGATAATCACTTTCGGACTGCCACAGGCGATTATATAATTTAAATCTCGCGGTGGATATCATCTCCATCGTCCAGGTTATACGGCAGATGTTCTGTGCCGCTTTGCGTCTCCGAAGTATTTGTCTTATGGCTGCCATTGTTCAGCGTATCTTTACTTGCGTGTTTCCTTGAATTTTCTGATATCCGCGGTGATATTTGCCGCCAGCTCATCGTTTAATTCGCCGGTTGTATTAATTGTGGTTACTAAAGCCGGATGTTCTTTTGTAAGCCACTGGATAAGCGGGACGCCGAATTCATTGACCTTGTTGACTGGGATATCATCGAGAAGTCCCGTTGAGCCGGCGAAAATGGTTATGACCTGTTCGCCGACGGTCATCGGGGCGAATTGCGGCTGTTTAAGCAATTCGACCATCCGGGCACCCCTGTCGAGCTGTGCCTGTGCGGTAACATCAAGCTCAGTTCCAAGCCGGGCGAAATTGAGCAGCTCATTATATGAAGCCAGCTCAAGACGGAGCTTCGCGGCGACGCGTTTCATCGCGGCGACCTGCGCGTTTCCGCCTACTCGGCTGACGCTTATGCCGACGTCGATGGCGGGCTTTATCCCGGCGTGAAAGAGGTCCTTCTGGAGATAAATCTGGCCATCGGTGATTGAAATAACGTTGGTGGGAATATAGGCGGAGACCTGGCCTTCGAGCGTTTCGACTATTGGCAGCGCGGTGAGCGAGCCGCCGCCCAGCGCGTCGGAAAGTTTCGCGCTTCGTTCAAGAAGCCGGCTGTGCAGATAGAATATATCGCCGGGGTACGCCTCTCGGCCCGGAGGACGCCGCAGCAGCAAACTCAACTGGCGATACGCAACCGCGTGCTTGCTAAGGTCGTCGTAAATGCAAAGCGTGTCGCGATGTTGCTCATACATAAAATGCTCCGCTATAGCGCAGCCCGCGTAAGGCGCTATGTACTGCATAGGTGCGCTGTCGGCGGCGGCAGCGGCAACCACAACCGTGTAATCCATCGCACCATGACGCCTGAGCGTCTCGACTATTTCGGCGACGGTGGATTCCTTTTGGCCGATGGCGACATAAACGCAGATTACATTTTGTCCCTTTTGATTGATTATTGCGTCAACGGCGATAGCGCTTTTGCCCGTCTTGCGGTCGCCGATAATAAGCTCTCTTTGTCCCCTGCCAATGGGTATCATTGAATCAATGCTTTTTATGCCCGTCTGAAGGGGCTGTTTGACGGGCTGCCTTTCGGAAATATTGGGGGCTTCGGATTCGATGAATCTTCTCGCGGTGGAAGTTATGGGCGATTTGCCGTCAATCGGCTCACAAAGCGGGTTTACGACTCTGCCGATTAACTCTGGGCCTACCGGCACCGAAAGCAACTGCCCGGTCGCATAGACATCTGAACCTTCCTTTACGCTCGTGCAGTCGCCGTAAATGACGGCCCCGATGGAGTCCTCTTCGAGGTTGAATACCTCGCCGCGGACGTCGTTTTCGAAGCGAAGCATCTCGCTGGCCATCGCGTTTTCCAGGCCGTAGATACGCGCGATGCCGTCGCCGACTTCGACGACCCTGCCCACGGAGGAGACGTCGAGCTTGTTCTTGTACCTGGTTATCTCCTGTTTGAGAATACTGCTGATTTCACTGATATTGGACTTCATCTTTTATCCTTATTTGTTTGCAACTGTCCATTACCGTCCGCACGGCGCGATACAGCCGACTCTTTATCGAATTGTCGATAACGCTTTCGCCGTATCTTATGACCGCCCCGCCCATAATGGCGGGTTTAACGTTCAATTTGAGCTGGACCTCCTTGCCCATCGCTTTCGAAATGGCCTGCGTGACATTGGCCAGCTCATCGGGAGTGATATTTTCGTGAAGCGTCAGTTCGACAATGCGGATGCCATGATGGGCATCCCATATTTCGCCGAACCTCTCTATCATTTGCGGCAGATACATCATCCTGTTGTGCCTGTCAACTTCGAGCAGAAAATTCAGGGTCAGCTCATTTATTTTACCCGCAAACATTCTGTTTAGAAGCGACTGTTTGTACTCGGCGGAGAACTGCGGCGAGGACATAATATGCAGAAACTCCCTCTCCTCAGCGATTAGCGTCTCCAGCAGTTTCATTTCGCCTTTCAACTCTTCGACTACTTCGAACTGCTCGGCAAGCTCGTAAATCGTTCTGGCGTAGAGGTCAGCAACATGCAAACCAATGTCGGTTCCTGTCATCGCGTATCACCCGTTTGTTCGCGTTTGAGCTTTTCTATGGATTCATAGAGGAGTCGCAGGTTGTCCTCGTGCGTAACCGCCCTGCCGACGATTTCGCCGCTGAGCGCCAGCAGCATATCTTCGGCTTCCTGCCACATCCGCTGCGAGGCGGCGATTCTGGCATATTCAATATCCGATTGCGCCCTGCGTTTCATCTGTGCAATTTCGTTGCCGGCCTTGCCAATCATTTCTTTTTCGAGCAATTGCGCCTGCGCGGTCAGCTTGTTCACTATTTCGACACCCTGCAGTTTATACTGGTCGAGCAACTCTTCGGCGTGCTTTCGCGTGCCTTCCGCGCTTTCTATCTGCTGCCTGATATGATCCTGTCGCGCCTGAAGCTGACCAACCAACGGCTTCCACGCCACCTTGCTCAGGATTAAAAGAAGCAGCAGAAACGCGACCAGCGTCCACAATGAATCGGCGAACGTGCCGCTGAAGATGCTTGGCTCCTCGGCCGCCGGCTCGCCGCCTGACGCCAATGCGCATACGCTTATTAAAAGCGCCAGCAACACAACTACTGTTGTTTTAAATTTGAGCATTTATTTGCCCTCTTCTTTAACCCTTCATCCAGAAGATTGCCAAAAAGTTGATGACTAAGGCAAACAGTGTAACGCCCTCAATCAGGGCCGCCGAGATAATCATCGCCGTAACGATTCTTCCGCCGATTTGCGGCTGTCGAGCGATTGCCTCTGTTGATTTGCCACCGATGAACCCGATACCGATACCCGCGCCGAGTATCACCATGCCGCAGCTGATGCCTGCGCCGAGTATCGCCAGGCCGGCGCTGCCTATTTCAGCCAACATACTTCCCGCTAATTCTGTCATTTTTGCATAACCTCCAAAGACATTAACTTGTCAACCATGTTCTGATTCCAAAGCCAAACTTATAAATAACGTGGAAAGCAAGGTAAAGATATACGCCTGTATAAAAGCGATAAGCAGCTCAAGACATGACATCACTATTATCGCCCCAACCGAACCCGCTGCGACGAACCAGTTCTTAAAAATCAATATAAGTCCGATGAAAGTCGCAAATATTATGTGGCCCGCAAGCATATTGGCGAACAAACGAACGGCAAGGGCGAAAGGCCTGACCAGCGCGCTTAATATCTCCAAGGCATAAATCAAGGGCAGAATCGGCCACGGCACCTTCGGCGCCAGCATCGAGAGATATTTTAAAAGCCCGTATTCTTTTATTCCGACGGCGTGAGTAAGGACGAATGTCACCATCGCCAGGGCGCCTGTAATCCAGATGTTGGCTGTGGCGCCGCCGCCGAAACGCTCCTCTCTTTTTGTTATGAGATAGTAAATCGCTTCAGTAGGAACCATCCCGAGCAGATTCATCGTCAAAATGAAGAAGAATATCGTCCATACAAAAAAGATGAATCTGTCGGCGTTGTCGCCGAGGATTGGACGGGCAACCTCATCGCGAAGAAAAACGCATAAACTTTCGACAAAGTTCTGCCACCCGCGAGGCATTAAGCTTTTCCTGCTTACCCCAAGAGGGATTATTATCAGCAAAACAACCGCGGCAACAGTCACCATCAGCATATGATTGCTGAATACTATCTCATAACCGCCTATTGAAAAACGAAACAACGGCGCAGCTATCACCGGCCTGAGCGGGTCTAACTCAGCTAAAACAACGCTATATAACATCTGGCATCCCAATGTTGCTGTCCTGTTTTATCGGTCTTTCCTTTATGTATTCGGCAAAATCAGGGCAAATTCGCCAGTCAACTTTGCCTCAGGTATTGAGTTGTTGACCGTTTCGGAGCGGGAGGGTAGTATAACACCTATGCGGCAATCAAGCCAACTAAATGTATCAGGTTTAGAAAGGGAATAAAAATGTGTAACACGTGTGGATGCAAGTCGGGAATGAAAAAGAGCATCAAGAAGGCAAAGAAGAGCAAGGCAAAAGGCAAGAAGAAATAATTGCCGATTTCCGATTGGCGATTGCCAATTGATTAAAAATTGTCCGACGAAGCCGGCCCGCTACTCAAGGATGCGACGAAGGGTCGTCTCGTCAATCGCCGTCACGGGGACAAAGCGGTCGGAGTTCATATATCGCAACAAACTATGCAATAACTGCCGGGCTTCAGGTTTATCCTGTATCGCCAGCAGGTTTATTGAGCAGACAAGCAGTTTACCCTTGCCCATTTTAACCTCAAAGACATTACCAAGTTTTTTCGCACGTTCGAGGTTGTCGATGACCTGAACAATCGGCCTGTAGCCGGCGGGCATAGTGTCGAGAATCATCACGCGGGAATTGCGGAGCAGATTGAACCACTGCCAGTTGGAGTGGAACTCCGTGGGGAAATCAGCGAACGCAGGATGATTAGGGTCGCAAAGGATACCCAGTGTCCCCGGCGCAAGAGGCATCTTCCTTTCCTCGGCAATTTTTTTGAACATCCCGTAATTCCAGAAATCAGAGGCAAATGTCCCTTCGAGGGAATTTTTCAAGTCGTTGGCCTCCGGTATGAGCAGAACGTTTTTGCCTGAAGACAATGCCTCTCGCGTCGCATCATCATATTTTCGGCTTACGATGACATTGCCCGCGGATGTATCGACCTTATCGGGATATACCCAGATATTATACGAATTGGTGAACTTCGTTCCTTCAATCGCAAGCGTAAGCTTGAGTTTTGCCTGCGAAGCAATGTCCTTAAGAGGAATGTTGATATCGCCGAGCGACACAAGCGTTCCCTGAGATATATTTTGCGAGGGTAGTCGCCCGGAGGCAAGAGTGTCCCCTTTAGCATTTTGCAGAGTCCAGACGCCGACGGCATCGTTTATATCAGACAAGCCAAAATGAGCGACCTGTATCTTGGCATTAAATGTCTCGCCCACGGTCCAGCTATATTTGCTCATACGAATCAGAGGGACGGTTTCGGAACAGAATTGTCGCCACTTGGCCGGCTCGATGAGTCCCTTGGAATCCATAAACGCGTCGAGTATGCCCACAAGCGCGGTGCCCTGCCCGGGGAAATCCTGCAAATCGAGAAGCTGGAATCCGCCAAATCCGGGGGTTCGCAATGCGGCCTCGATATCCTCGCGGTAGCAAAGCACTGCTAATGCGCCCGATGCCCGAAAGAAATCGTCGCCACGGTCGAGCATGCCATTTTGTTTCAGGCGGTCGCGAAAGACTTCGAAATTGCGAGCCCGAACAACGCCGGTGTACTCGTCGATTTCGCGGTAGTCGGGATATATTTGATATTGGCCTATTTCGGTTGAAATCACAGGCACGGTAATGCCTTTGATTTCGCGGGTGTAATCTTTTTCTGTCCCGGGCGGACCAATTTGAATATGTCCCAGCGGAGTATCAACCGCAGCGTATGAGCCGCGAATTTTCTGCCAGCGAACCTGCCAGCTCACCCAGAAATCGTCGCCTGCGTCAACCATACCGAACCAGTTGTTGGTGCCCTGGGCGTAAAGATGACGTGAGTCAAGCTGACGGAAACGCTTCACGACCGGAGCCATCAGCTCCTGTTTGCCGCCCAGCTCATTTCCCAGCGACAGCATTACAAATGACGGATGGTTGCCAAAAGTTTTCAGAAGTCGTTCGCCTTCGGCCAGACAGAAGTTGTCGTGGTTTGGCTCGCCGAAGTTGGCCCAGTTGGGTAATTCCGGCTCCATATAAATACCGAGCTGGTCCGCGGCCTCGAACGCCGCTTCGGGCGGACACCAGGTATGAAAACGATAATGATTTATGCCGTAGGACTTGGCAATGTTGAATACCTTAAGCCAGCCATCAACTGTCATAGGCGGATAGCCCGTAAGAGGGAAAACGCAGGCGTCGTGTTTGCCTCGAAGGAATGTCGTTTTGCCGTTGATATTGAATTGTGTCCCCTTTGCCTTGAATTCGCGCAGACCAAAAGTAACATCCCGGCTGTCAGCATACTTCTTTCCCGCCGATGAAGCATCAAGAAAAACGGCAATCCTGTAAAGTACAGGAGAAAACTCATCCCAGCATTGCGAGTTATCGCCGAGCGGATAGTTGACTTCAACTACCGAGGGTTTGTCGCCTGCCGGAAAAGGAATCGAAACGGGCTTGACCTCCTGCTGCGTCCCGTTTGTTTTTGACGCGTTAAGCGTCAAGGTTGAGTTGGCCAGCAGCCCCGTCGTGTTGACGACCACGACTCGAGCTCTAATTACTTTTGCAGCGACATCTGGATAAACCTGGACATCATCGATATAAACAGGGTCGGTCGCGATAAGTCCGATTTTGCCGATGATGCCGTTCCAGTTGGTTTGCGTCTGGTCGCTAATCTGGTGAGGGTCGCCGATGGGCGGATATTCGGAATTATTGATTCGCAGCGTCAACTGGTGTCTGCCGGGCGACAGAGGGCCAAGCGAATAAATATGAGGAGTAACTAACGAATTCTGTGTGCCGAGACCGTTGCCGTCAACCCAAAGTCGGCTGTTTTTGGTGCGTTCGAGAAACAGCGAGATACATTTGTTTGACCAGTCGGTCGGCACATTTATATCCTGCTGATACCAGGCGGAGCCGGCGAAAGCATAAAGGCGTGTCAGCCGGCTTACTTCGTGGGCGTTATTTAGCTTACCCTTGCGGTTTTCGTCGGTAGTGCCGGGCAGTTGAATGGTATCGTCTAAGGATTTCTCGAACCATTTTTCTTTCACCCCGGCGTTATTCACGTCGAGAGCAAATCGCCACGTGCCAGCCAGAGGAATCCAGTTATCCGCGGCGAAAACAGGTGCGGCACAAAAGACCAGTATCAGCACAATTAAGGTTCTACTCGCTGTTCTCATAACGCATCCTTTTATTGGCTGACTGTGAGATTATAACTTTGTTTTGCCTCGGTTTTGAAGGCCACGACATTGGCTTCCGGTCTGGTTACCTTAACGGTTTTCCCATTTAAGGTGACATTTATCGGCACTGATGTGCGAACGCGAACAGGGTTGCCGTTTATCGATTTTATAGTTGCGTTGTCCAAGCGACCATCCTTCCAAGCAATATCTACCTCGAACCCGCCTCTCGCCCTTAATCCTTTCATCGAGCCGGTTGGCCAGACCTTCGGCAGCGCAGGAAGCATTTCTATTTCACCATTTATGCTCTGGAGAAGCATTTCCGCTATGCCTGCTGTGCCTCCGAAATTGCCGTCAATCTGAAAAGGCGGATGAGCGTCGAACATATTCGGATATGTGCGGTCCGGGGTTAGCAGCATACGAAGGATTTTATAAGCGTGCTCAGCGTCGTGCAGCCGAGCCCAGAGATTCAAACGCCAGCCGAGTCCCCAGCCGGTGGCGTCATCGCCGCGAATCTCCAGTGATTTGCGAGCCGCCGCGGCAAACTCCGGCGTCTTGCGCACTGAAATCTGGTCGCTTGGAAAAAGCGCGTAAAGAAACGATACGTGACGGTGATGAATTTCCGGCGCCTGCATATCCCAGTCATCGAGCCATTCCTGAATCTGGCCCGCTTTGCCGATTTGAATCGGCGCAAGACGGACGCGTGCGACAGCAAGACGTTCGCGGAAATCTTTGTCAATGCCGAGTATTTCCGACGCGATTATGCAGTTGGAAAACAGGTCACGCAGAATCTCCATATCCATCGTCGGCCCCGCGCAAATGCTCACGCCGCCGACCGGATGAATGTTTTCAGGCGACAGCGACGGGCAGGTAACAAGCCAGTGATGATTCGGCTCCTCAACGAGGGTATCAAGAAAAAACTGGGCCGAACCTTTCATCACGGGATACGTCTTTGCCAGAAATTCCTTGTCGCAGCTGAACAGGTAATGTTCCCAGATGTGCTGACAAAGCCACGCCCCCCCCGTAGGCCAAAAGCCCCACAACGGCCCATCGACCGGCGCAGAGGCACGCCACAAATCGGTATTATGATGACAAACCCAGCCATTGGCATCCCAGTCCACTTTCGCGGTGTGAGTGCCGGTCTCATTCAAATCCGTTATCATCACAATTAACGGCTCGACACACTCGGACAGGTTGGTCGTCTCCGCGTGCCAATAGTTCATCTCGGTATTAATGTTAATCGTATATTTGCAGCCCCAGGGCGGATTAGTGCTCTCATTCCACAATCCCTGCAGATTCGCCGGCTGGTCGCCCGGTCGTGAACAGCAGATAAGCAGGTATCGCCCAAATTGAAAATATAAAGCCGCAAGCTGCGGGTCATTGGTGGCAGCAAAGGTTTTAATTCGCGCGTCGGTCGGACGTTTGCTCGCTTCAGTATTGCCGAGGTCTAACTTAACCCGGCTAAACAGCCGCTGGTGCTCGGCTATATGGTCTTTGCGAATAACTTCAAAAGTTCTTTTTGTTGCATCACTGATATGCTTTTTGGTAATAGCGTCCGGGTCGCCGGTGACATCTTTGAAACTCTTATAACTTGTCGCGGCATCGACCAGCAGCATCGCAGAATCTGCTCCTGTAACGGAAATCTGGTTCTGGTCATTGCTGACTTGCCCGCCGGCAACAATCACTTTCAAAAGGGCCTGAAACTTCAACGCCCCCCTGACACCTGCCGCCTGCGGGTTGACGCCACGCATCACCACTGTATCCGGCGCCTCCACCATGACCACCGCTTTTTGCGGTGTGCGCATCGCTGCGGCAAACGAAATCTTTCCCGGCTTGTCCGCTGTCAGGCGAACAACAATTACCTGGTCAACCGGGCTGGAAAATACTTCGCGTGTGAAATTTACATCACCGGCGCTGAAATCCACACGGGCAATAGCGGTATCAAGGTCAAGCTGCCGGCGGTAATTTGCGGCCCCTTCGATATTAGCAAACGTAAGATACAAATCTCCAACCGTCTGATACGGCATCTGCGTTATCGGCCTGCCCATCATTTTCGCACCGATGAGCTTGTTGGCTTCGTTGAAGTCGCCCGCGAAAATCAGCCGTCGTGCCTCGGGCAGCGCAGCGGAGGCATTTGGATTAGTCGGGTCGTATGGCCCGCCCGCGGAAAGAGTGTCTTCGTTAAGCTGGATACGTTCCTTATCGATGCCGCCAAAGACCATCGCGCCGAGCCGGCCATTGCCGATGGGCAACGCCTCAACCCATTGTTTCGCCGGCTGTGTGTACCACAGCTTCAAATCCTGCGGCGAATCAGCCGAATATACAGACGCAATCGCTGCCAGAAAGAACACTACTGGGATACTCATCAAAAATCGTCTTTGTATTCTCATTTCAATGTTCCCCTGTCTCCATAAATAACGCCGGAGCAATTATGAACCCATCCGGTTCAGGCCCAAAAATACACTCACTACTTGAATCGCAGCTGATTATCTGGCATAATCAATGAAACGGCAAGTAGTAAGAAGCTTACTCTGACGATTATGAACAAACGCGGCGGGTTTACATTAGTAGAACTATTAGTCGTCATCGCCATCATCGCTCTGTTGATGGCCGTATTACTTCCTGCGTTAAACCGGGCAAGAGAGCAAGCGAAAATGATCGCATGTCTTGCGAATCTCAAACAGTGGGGCATTATCAGTTTATCGTATGCGGAAGAGAACAACGGTGATTTATGGAGCGGCGGCGCCAATCAGTATGCTATTACCTATGGTCAAATTGGGTTCTGGTGGCTGGCTCAGCTTAAAGAAAAAGACCAGAACTGGAAGAACAACAAAATATGGTTTTGTCCATCAGCCAAAAAACCAATGTTTAATGAGGATGGTTCATCCACAGGCCAGGTCTCTCACTTCAGTGCCTGGGGTATTGAAAGCAAAGCGTCCCTTGCAACTACCCTGACAAATCTGGCGCTACCGCAATTAAATGAAAATGGAATAGCAGGCAGTTACGGCATAAACGGTTATTGTCTGAACATGCGCGGCAGTACATTAAGTACAGGGAGCCAAAACTGGAGAACTATAAATGCAAAAAGTGGAGCGACAGTCCCGCTTTTCCTGGAAGCTTTGAGGTATGACGGATGGCCCATCGAAACAGAAGGAGCCGCACCAGACCCATATACAGCAGTATGGGGTTCAAACTCGATGGCCAGGTATGCCATTAACAGGCACAGGGGATACACTGATGTTCTTTTTATGGATGGCCACGCGAGGAAAGTGGGAATAAAAGAATTGTGGACACTAAAGTGGCATCGTAGTTTCAATACAGCGGGGCCATGGACAAAGGCAGGCATATCCATGAGGACCGGAACCTGGCCGGATTGGATAAGCGGATATCCGGACTATTGACAGAAACAAACTTCACCACAAATAAACCCTGCAAAATTTTACACGCCGAAAAAGCTACTTACTTTGCACGTTAACCTCTGCGGGGACAAGACCATCGCTTTCGGCGGTTGTGCGAATATCGCCTGTTTGCCCTTCTTTGGTCCGCAGAATCAGCATCGCCTTGCCAAAGAATAATTTATGGCTGTCGTCCTGGAATGGCTCGTATGACAATGGGTTGCCGTTGTCGATACCCGCAATCTCGGCCGGACCATCGACTTTGAACTTAATCGAATTATCCGCAAGCGGGCAAAGAACGCCATTGGCATCAAGGGCCTCGACGAAGATATAGCAGAGGTCTTCGCCTGAAGCTTTCAGCTCTTTCCTGTCTGGAGTCAGTCGGATTTTAGCCGGCTCACCCGCCGTGCGCATAACTTCCTGTCCAATCTCTTTGCCGTTCTTATAGGCAATCGCCTTCAACTCGCCCGGCTCATAATTAACGTCGTTGAAACAAAGGCGATATTTGTCTATCACGCCATAGTAAGGCGGCCCCGCCTCTTTTGCCTTTGTCTTTTTACCAAGGGAATTGCCGTTGAGGAACAGTTCTACTGTGTCACCGTTGGTATAAACATAGACGGGGACATTTTGCCCGATTCTGTCGGGCCAGTTCCAGTGAGGCAGGATATGTATGGTAGTGACATCAGGACGCCAGTAGCTGCGATAGAGATAAAAGCGGTCTTTGGGTATGCCTGCGAGGTCAACGATTCCGAAATATGAGCTTCGCGCCTGCTTGCTGTAAGGCGTCGGCTCGCCGAGATAATCAAAACCCGTCCAGACAAACTCGCCCGCGACAAACTTGTCCTTTTCCATTAAAGCAAACTCACGGTCCGGGATATCCGCCCATGGTGCAGCGTTGCGGTCATAGGAGTCGACCTGGAACGCGCTCGAGTACTGCGTCTTCGAACCCCGCAGAGGCAGCTCGTAAAAGCCGCGTGTGCCAAGCGCGGAAGCCGACTCGCTGTAAATAATCGGCTTATCGGGATACTTCTGCCTGTACTGGGCGTATCTTCGCTGATAATTCCAGCCGGTAAGGTCCAGGGCGTCGAAGTTTGATTTTGCCACCTGGTAGGGAAAACAACAGGCCATACCAACAGGCCGGGTCAGGTCGTATTTGCGGACAAAATCGCTCATAAATTTCACCCGTTCCTTCGTCATGCCCTGCGGGTCCTGGGGTGGTGAGTCAATTTCGTTGCCTATTGACCAGACGACAATACTGGGGTGATTGCGGTCGCGCATCACGAAATTGCGAATCTGTTTTTCGCCGTATTGTTCCAGAGGCATTTTGTTTGGCTCGAATCTGTCCGCAGTTTTGTCCCATTTGTCAAAGCATTCATCCCACACGACAAACCCCATCCTGTCGCAAAGCTCAAGCAATTCCGGCGCAGGCGGGTTGTGGCTTGTGCGAATGGCGTTTACGCCCATATCACGCATAATCTCCAATTGGCGTTCCATCGCGCGGGTATAAAACGCCGCGCCGAGGGCGCCCTGGTCGTGGTGCAGGCAAACGCCGTGAAGCTGGACTCGCCTGCCGTTAAGATGAAATCCGTCATCTGCCGTAAACTTGAACTCACGTATCCCGAAAGTGGTCGTATCCGTATCAACTATTCTTTCACCCTGACGAACAATTGTTTTCGCCGTATAAAGTTTCGGGCTTGTGATGTCCCATCGCTGCGGATTGGCAATAACAAACGACTGGCTAACATCCTTTGAACCGCCGGCAGGTATGGAAACACCGTTGGTCTTTAGAGTCGCTGCCGTCTTGCCGTCCGGGTCAAGCAAGGCAACCTCAACGCTTACCTTCGATTTGCCCTTGAGATGATTTTCAATAGTCGAGCGAACATCGACCGTCGCTGACGCATCGGCCACTTCGGGGGTCGTAACATAAGTTCCCCAGTGAGCGAGTTGAATCGGGTTGCAGACGGTCATCGTAACCTTGCGGTAGATTCCTGCGCCGGGATACCACCGCGTGCCGTGATTGCGAGTATCAACATACACCGCGATGATGTTGTCGGCGCCAAACTTCACATAAGGCGTCGCATCGACGCAGAAAGACATATAACCATAATCCCATTCGCCAGCCAACTTACCGTTGATGAAAACCTTCGGAAATGCCATCACGCCGTCGAAATCAAAATACACTCGTGTACCCGCGTCGGCCTTATCCAGCTTAAAGCTCTTGCGATACCACCCCTGGCCCCACCAGGGCAGTTTGCCGGCGTAGCCGTCTTCTTTGGGATTAAATGGCCCGGCGATTGCCCAGTCGTGAGGCAGCCGAACCGCCTTCCACGGTGAATCATTAAAATCAACCGCCTCAGCCCCCTTCTGGCCGCCCTTGGCAAACTTCCAGTCACGGTTAAAATTCACTACCTGTCGGCTGGTGGTATTTTCGCCAATTTGTGTGACGGATTTGCCCGTCCTGAGCGCAGCCGAAGGGCCTGCTGGCTCACAGGATAAACTCAGCGCGAGTACAAACGCTACAATCGTTACAATCAAAACTCCTCTTTGCGCCTTCATTTTTTTCTCCGTATTCATGTTGTTTTACAAAACGGGTTATCAGAATATACAGGGCATTTTGCGGGTTATATTATAATGATGCAACACTTTTCCGGCTAAATTCGTTGACTTTGCCCTTTCTTTGGCATATAATAATATAGCCATACTCGAGACCTGCTTCCTGCCGGGTGGGGGTCAGTATTTTCCGGTGGGTGGCATAGCTTAGCAAGGAGGAGTAGATATGAGGCGTATCGCCCCAATTTTGCTGGCCTTTAGTTTCTGCGCATCAGCCATAGCAGCCAACATAAACGTAACCTATAACATCAATACCGACGTCAACAGGACGCCTATCAGCAAATATATCTACGGTACAAACTCAACGGGCGATGCGAATTACACCATAGTAAGAAGCGGTGGTAATCGACTCACCGCTTACAACTGGGAAAACAACTGGTCTAACGCGGGCGCGGACTGGTATTATGAAAACGACCAGTATATGAGTTCGAGTCCGATACCCGGCAAAGCCATTACTGATTTCCGCGATTCCTGCGTTACTAACAAGCAGGACTCTATCGTAACTCTTCAAATGGCCGGCTATGTCTCGGCTGCTATTTGGAGGCAGATAAATCTTTCCACTGAAGCTGCTCCGTCGATTTATTTTAAATTGGTTGTTTTCGCCAAGGGGGCACCCTTCTGCAGCCCGCCGGGAAGCCCCGTAACAAGCGACGCTAATGTATATATGGATGAATTTGTCAATTTCCTTGTCAGCAAATATGGCCACGCGGGCGACCCCAATGGCGTCAAATTCTACGACATGGATAATGAACCGGATATCTGGTCAGACGGCAATAAGGGGGCAACTCATCCTGAAGTCCATCCCTTAGACCCTTGCTGTCTTGAATACAAAGACAAAAGTGTTGCGATATCTCAGGCCGTAAAAAATGTTGACCCCAATGCCCAGATGCTTGGCCCCGTAAGTTATGGATTCGGGGGTTACCTTAATTTCCAGGGCGCATCTGACTGGGGTACTGTAGGAAGCGGATACGACTGGTTCCTTAGTTATTATTTAGACAAAATGAGAGCAAGCTCCGTTACGGCAGGCAAACGACTGTTAGATGCCCTCGATGTCCACTGGTATCCGGAAGCTATGGACGCAAATAACGTCAGAATTACAAACTTTATGAATTACAGAGCAAACTGGGATGCCCGTATGCAGGCCCCAAGGTCGCTATGGGACACAAGTTATGTTGAAAATAGCTGGATAGGCCAGTGGTACAGAAGCTACCTGCCGATAATTCCCAGGTTAAAGAGTTCCATCAATACTTATATCCTGATACCAATCTTGCGATTACCGAATACGATTATGGCGCACAAACCCACTGGTCAGGCGGTATAGCCACATCGGATGTCCTCGGTATCTTCGGCAAATATGGAGTTTACATCGCAACCTATTGGGGCGACGGCAACTACGTTGATTCCGCAATCAGAATGTACACAAACTACGATGGCGCAAAATCAAAATTCGGCGATACGGAAGTTTACGCAACGGACTCAAATATAGTTGCCAGTTCCATCTACGCATCCGTATTCAATGGTTATACCGGCGAGCTTCACCTGATAGTCATCAATAAGAATATCGACAACGCTATCACAGGAACGTTTAATATCACCAGTCCGCAGCATTTCAGGTCTGGCCATGTCTGGAAATTCGACAGCAATGACCCAAACATCACGGCCACTACAGGAGTTTACTCAATCACAAACAATTCATTTTCATACACCATCCCGAAACTTACCGTCTGCCATATGGTTTTACAGGCCGACCCTCCATCCTGGGATACGACCGGTCCGGAAGGGGTTCCAGATGGCTATGTTGATATTTTCGACCTTGATGATTTCTGCAACCATTGGCTGCACAACTATATGTTCGGGCACTTTGCCTCATTTGGTTCGGAATGGGGTACGTGATAAGCCGCTAAGGCGGTAAACATAGCAGCTCTTTGTAAAAACAGATGATTTTAGGTCCTTCGGCAAATCTTGACCATATTAACGGGCAATAACAGGGGTTTTCAAGCCCTAAGTACAGTAATTACAATATGTTACAGCAATTAAATTTTTATTTCATCGCTGATACTGATTCGCCATTATTACATAACATCTTGCTACACAAAAAGTTACGCACAATGTTGGCAACTTGTGGTCCCAAAAACTTTGCAAAACCACAAAAAATACTTGATTTTTCAGTATTGGTCTGGTATGATGCTTAATGAAATAAGGCCTGGCGGCGTCCGCCAGGCATACATAGTTTCATAAGTAATGAGGTAGTGCTGTTTATGGTGATAAGGAGGAAACATAATGTTTAGGAAAATTGTCTTTATTATGCTTTTTGTATGCCTGCTGGCGCCAGTTGCCATGGCGGATTACCCGTGGAATAACCAGCTCGAATGGCGGTCAACCGCTGGCGACGCAAACTGGTACACTGCCAGAAACTGGAATACGGAAGGAGACCTTAATTGTCCTAGCGATGGAACAGGACCAGGTCCTGATTTCTACTGTGCGGTTCTTCCGAACCAGCCGGGCCCGCGAATCGGCAATCAATCGAACAATGGTAACTCCACATGTTCAATGCTTTCCCTGGATCCCTGGGACCCAACTTCATGGGGTGGCCAGGATGTTAACGTTATAATCGACGCGACCGCCGGCGACGTCAACTGTGGTGCGGCCATCCAAATCAACTCCCAGACTGACTATGACTCATACTTAGGCACCACCAACCTCGTCAGCAGATCCATCCTCAACGTGTATGGCGGCACAGTCCGAACGCCAAACCCGGTCGGCACAGGCAACTTGTGCGGTCTTACAGTCGGTGGAGGCAGCTCCAACTTCGGTATGGCCTATGGTATGGTGAATATATATGGCGGCGAAGTCAACGTCCCCAGACTCGTACTCAACTTCGGTGAAGTCGGCCTATATGGCGGCACTCTGCAAATCAGCGGTGACTCGAACTTTAGTGTGAACACGAATCACC
>Ga0187878_1000107_pt1 | contig 96293 bp, 84 predicted proteins | sample June2016WEW_17_1_FD_132979 | JGI IMG/M metagenome (GOLD analysis project Ga0187878, IMG submission 132979) | Peatland microbial communities from SPRUCE experiment site at the Marcell Experimental Forest, Minnesota, USA - June2016WEW_17_150 | ecosystem: Environmental > Terrestrial > Soil >... | reverse complement strand
GCGCCAGCGGCAACGTAAAGGTCGCCATCTATGACGATAGCGCAGGCAGCCCAGGTGCCCTGCGCAACGCCGTTAACACCTCCACACCGGTTTCGGCGGGAGCCTGGACTTCTATACCAATCACTTCTACATCCGTCAATTCCGGCACATATTACTGGCTGGCGGTGGTGGGCGATTCCGCCAACATTTACTACTCTAGCGACCCATCCGCAACCGTCCGCTGGAAACCTTCAACCTACTCCTCCTGGACATTCCCGGACCCGGCAGGCTCAGGCTGGAATACCCAAACAGGTTATACCTATTTTATCGCTGGCTGGGCTGCCATCACATTACCTGCACCGCCGGCCCCTCCGGCTATTGTAACTCCGAAGACCTCTGTCACTTTTGAGTGGAATGCCTCCAGCGGGGCGACGAAGTACCGCCTGCAGGTGAATACCGCGTCTGATTTCACCGGGACCAGCATGTTTGATGCCGAGGTAAGCACTACTTCGCAGGATGTGAAACTTACCATCGGCACAACCTATTACTGGCGAGTAAAGGCTGGTAATACTGGAGGGTGGAGTGGCTGGTCTTCCACCGGAAGCGTTACACCGTAACCGGGGAGTGCGGCTATGGTAGTTTTCTAAAAACGGGACGTTTAGAAAAGTAGACTGATCATATATCTTCATGTAGAATTAATTCACAGTTTATGGTTTTGGTAAAAATCCTATGAAAGCATTGGTGTTATCCGGTGGTAAAGGCACCAGACTGAAACCCTTAACCAATACGACGGCTAAACAGCTTCTTCCTGTAGCCAATAAGCCCATTTTGTTTTACGTCCTTGACCAGATCACGGAAGCCGGTATCACCGACATCGGTATTATTATCTCCCCGGAAACTGGCCAATATATTAAACAAGCTATAAGAGATAGCTCCCGGTGGAATGCCCAAATCACCTATATTTTGCAGAATGAGCCTCTGGGTCTGGCACATGCAGTTAAAACGGCTAAGAATTTCCTCGGTGATTCTCCGTTCCTAATGTTCCTGGGAGATAACTTGATTCACGGCGGTGTTAAGAATTTTGTCGATGAGTTCCTTAAATACAAACCTGATGCCCTTGTCCTGTTGAAAGAAGTTGCAGACCCCCGTCTTTTCGGTGTTGCCGAGCTCGACAAGTCAGGGAAGATAGTCCGTCTGGTCGAGAAACCCAAAGAGCCAAAAAGCAACCTGGCCCTGGTGGGGGTTTACCTCTTTACCCCTGAGATACATCTGGTAATAGACCAGATAAAGCCTTCCTCGCGAGGCGAGCTTGAAATAACCGATGCTATTCAGAAACTATTCGATATTGGTAAAGATGTTCGCAGCCATATCCTCAAAGGTTGGTGGCTTGACACAGGGAAAAAAGACGACCTGCTTGAAGCCAATCGGGTGGTGCTTGATGATTTGATTCAGCGCAGCATAGAGGGAGAGGTCGACTCTAAAAGTCAGGTGGTCGGCAGAGTCGAGATTAGAGAAGGAACCAAGGTGGAAAATAGTATTATACGCGGCCCCGTAGCTATTGCTGAAAAATGTTATATCAGGAACTCCTTGATTGGGCCGTTCACCAGTATAGGTGCCGGGACAAAGGTCGAAGACTCATCCATAGAGCATTCGGTGATTCTAGAAGATTGTCATATTTGCCGCATTGAGCGGCTTGGAGACAGCCTGCTAGGTAGAGAGGTTGAGGTTAGCAAATCAGAGGGCCAGTTCCGGACTATAAAATTGTTTGCTGGAGATAACACCAAATTCGAGCTATGATAAGGACTGGGAGATGAGACTGCTTGTAACCGGTGGTGCCGGCTTTATCGGCAGCAATTTCATCTATTGTATTCTTCAACAACATCCGGATTGGCAAGTAACAACTCTGGATAAGCTTACTTATGCTGGCAACCTAGAAAATCTGAGTGCTGTTGAAAACCAGCCTGGCTATCATTTTATCAAAGGCGACATCGCTGACAGAAAACTAGTCAACGAACTCCTCGGAAATAAATTCGAAATCGTAGTTAACTTTGCTGCCGAATCTCATGTTGACCGCAGTATCATGGACGCCCGGCCGTTTATCGAGACCAACATCAAGGGAACACAGGTATTGCTTGAAGGTAGCAAGCAGTATGGCATAAAAAAATTTATCCAGGTATCGACAGACGAGGTTTACGGCTCTATAGAAAGCGGCAGCTTTACAGAGGAATCACCTCTATCCCCCAGAAGTCCGTATTCAGCCAGCAAAGCAGCCGCTGACCTTCTATGTCTTGCCTATTACCATACTTATGGGGTTCCAGTAATTATCACCCGCTGCTCCAATAATTTTGGGCCGTATCAGTTTCCCGAAAAGCTAATCCCCCTGGCCATCACCAATGTTTTAGAAGACAAATCAATTCCTATCTATGGCGATGGTCTGAACGTCCGTGACTGGATTTACGTTGAGGACCACTGCCGAGCTTTGGAATCGGTCATTCTGAAAGGCGAGCCCGGCCAGATATATAATATAGCTGCCAATCAAGAGAAAACAAACCTGGAACTAATCCACAGTCTACTGAACGTAATGGGTAAACCTGGAGAGCTGATCACCTTTGTTAAGGACCGTCCCGGCCATGACCGTCGCTACGCCTTGGACATCTCCAAGATAACTCGTGAGCTCGGATGGAGTCCCTCACATGCCTTCGAAGAAGCATTAAAGCATACGGTCAACTGGTATATGAGCCATGAACCCTGGTGGCGCCAGATCAAAAGCGGTGAGTATGCCAAATACTATGAGAGGATGTATCTCCATAGATGAAAGTCGTGATTACCGGTGCCGATGGGCAGCTAGGCACAGATTTATGTCAGGCTCTGAATGACTTTGAGGTTGTACCACTCACTCAGAATGATATCGAAATTACCAGCATGGACTCTGTTAGAAAAGCTTTGCATAAATATAAGCCAGATGCGATAGTAAACACGGCTGCTTTTGTCCGTGTTGACGATTGTGAGGCCGAGCAAGATAAAGCCTTTATGGTAAACGCCCTTGGAGCCAGAAATATAGCCGTTGTAGCGCAGGAATTAGAAGCCAAACTCGTCCATATCAGCACAGACTATGTCTTCGGTGGTGAGCCTGAGCCTAAGAGGTCTCCCTATACTGAATTTGACGTACCAATCCCCTTAAATCTTTATGGTAAATCCAAGCTCGCTGGTGAAAACCTTGTCCAGCATCTTTGTACCAGATATTTTATAGTCAGGACTTCATCACTTTTCGGCATAGCTGGCGCCATGGGTAAGGGTGGTAATTTCATTGAGACTATAATCAAGCTGGCTAAAGAGCGTGATGAGCTGAGGGTGGTAAATGACCAGGTCTTTTCCCCCACTTATACACCGGATTTAGCCAGTAAGATAGTTCAGCTTATAGCCACCGAGTACTACGGGATTTTCCATATAACCAATAGTGGTACCTGCTCCTGGTATCAGTTTGCCGTAGAAGTATTAAAGCTGGCACGCCTGAAGACTCCTATAACACCCATCACGTCGGCTGAATATCCTCAAAAAGCCAGGCGACCCAACAATTCAGCCCTGGATAACTATCAACTCAGGCTATTAGGTATGGCTGACATGAGGAGTTGGCAGGAAGCGCTCAAGGACTACATGACACGTAAAGGCCATTCGGGATGAAAAATCTTACACTTGGTCTGGTGGTTATCCTTTGTCTCCTGAGTACCGCCCGAAAAAACTGCAATCACTGTATTAAAACCCCTTCAAGTACTAAAGTACCATGTATCCGAGAGGTAATTCCCATTTTACTGCTATATAATTATATATCATAACGACTAAGGAGATATGACATGAAGAGATTTCGTTGGCTAAGTGTTGCTATATTATTCATAATAGTAAGCTCGCTACTACCGCTGGCATTCACCAGCGCAGCACAGGCTGATTCGGGCAAGATAAATCTTAAGGACCTGACCAACGGTGCCGACTCCGTTTTAGTTGGTACGGTTACTGACCGCAACAGCTACTGGAATGATGCGCACACACAGATTTACACCTCGGTGGCCTTCTCCGTAGAGGATAGGATTAAGGGCGAGGCTGGTCCGGACAAAGTTACCATCACCGTACCCGGTGGAGAGGTTGAAGGCATAGGAGAGTTTGTGTCGGAAATGCCTAGCTTTGACCAAGGTGAAAAGGCGGTGGTATTCCTGAAGAAGCTCAACAATGCCCAGCCGTCTAAAGCGATGTCCCTGCCAGACAAATTTCCCGCGCAGCAATTTGAGGTCTACCAGGGCTTTCGAGGCAAGTTTCCCATCAAGGGAGACAAAGCTAACAATTTACCTGTAGCCGAGTTCAAGGGACGGATAAATAGCGTTCTCAAGGGACAAGCCCTGCCAGCCACGGAATTGGATATCTCCCCCTCTGTCGTTACCATGCCTTACTTATATGCCGGTTACAGTTGGCCTTCTAACAAGATTCCTGTTGGATACCGTATAAACGAAAATACTTCGGACAGCACCGGTGAAGGAGCAGCGGTGCAAAACGCAGCGTCGACGTGGTCCACTGCCGGTGCCAACTTCTCATTCAGCTATGCCGGCACCACTACAGCCACTGCTTACGGCTATGATGGTGTTAACGAGATTATGTGGGTTAATACGCTAGACACAGGTATCCTGGCAGTCACACACATATGGTACAGCGGCAGCACCCTCCTCGAAAATGACGTAGAGTTTAATGACTACTATAACTGGAGCACGTTGCCGACGTGCCCGGGCGGATACTATGATGTGCAGTCCGTGGGTCTGCACGAATTTGGACACTGGCTGTGTTTAGACGATTTGTATTATGGCCCCGCTGACGCCGCCAAGGTAATGTACGGCTACAGCGGCTCGGGTACCACAAAGCGCGCTCTTACCGCCGATGATATAGCCGGCATCCAGTCCATTTATGGGACATCTTCTTCAAGCGACCCACAACAACTTATTGGCGTAGCCTCAGGCACCACCTCCACCGGAGGTAGTGGTGGAGGTGTCAGTGGCACCGTCATACTGCAGCGTTTCCTCGCCACTTCCACCGGTTCTATAGCTGAATTTAGAGTCAAGGTCAGCGCCAGCGGCAACGTTAAGGTCGCTATCTACGACGACAGCTCAGGCCAGCCTAACTCCCGCCTTGCCGCCGTAGACAGCAGCACCCCTGTTACTACCGTGGGGTGGAATACCATACCCATCACCCCCTCCATCGCTGTCACTTCTGGTACCTACTACTGGCTGGCGCTGGTCAGCGATTCCGCCAACATCTACTACCACTCCAATGATCCATCAGCAACCGTCCGCTGGAAACCTTCTACCTACGCCTCATGGACCTGGCCAAGTTCCGCTGGCGTAGGCTGGAATATTCAAACGGGCTATACTTACTTCGTTGCCGGTCGGAGCGCCATCACACCTCCAACATCACCGACCATCACCAACTCCATCGGCGCCACCAACATCACCTCAACCTCAGCCAGACTGAATGGCGAGGTTACCTCAACCGGCAACGAGAACCCTGCCGTTACCGTCTACTATGGCACCACCGATGGCGGCACTACCACAGGTAGCTGGGCCAACCACGTTGACCTGGGAACTAAAGCCTTAGGCACTTTCTACACCGATGTATCCAACCTTATCCCCAACGCCCCCTACTTCTATAGATGCTATGCCAGCAATTCCGCCGGTCCCGCCTGGGCGGGTACCAGCGCTCAATTCACCACTCCGGTTCAAACTCAGATACTCATCGGCGTAGCCACCGATACCGCCTCCACCGGCGGTAACGGAGGTGGTGCCAGCGGCACCGTCATACTGCAGCGTTTCCTCGCCGCTTCTACAGGTTCCATCACCGAATTTAGAGTCAAGGTCAGCGCCGGCGGCAACGTTAAGGTCGCCATCTACGACGATAATTCCGGCCAGCCCAACTCCCGCCTTGCCGTCGTAGACAGCACCCCTGTTACCACGGGGTGGAATACAATACCCATCACATCTACTCCCGTTACCTCAGGTACATACTACTGGCTGGCAGTGGTCAGCGATTCCGCCAACATCTACTACCACTCCAATGATCCATCAGCAACCGTCCGCTGGCAACCTTCTACCTACGCCTCATGGACCTGGCCGGGTTCCGCGGGCTCAGGCTGGAACACCCAAACAGGCTACACTTACTTCATCGCGGGCTGGGGTACCACTACGCCTCATACACCTCCAAACCCACCCGACCCTATATCTCCTGGGGCAGCTATCATCCTTAAATGGGGAGCGCCAAATGGTGCCACAAAATACCAGTTGCAGGTTGGCACCAGCTCTTCTTTTACCACAACCGTATTCGATGCCGATGTGGGCAACAATACATCACAGGAAGTAACTGGCCTCTCATTTGGTACGATATATTACTGGCGGGCAAGAGCGGGTAATATTGGCGGATGGAGTAACTGGTCAACGACCATAAGCTTCACTGTAAATCAGGTGCCATGATGAGTTTAAGCTCGCCAAGATAGACGGGAGCCATTCTCTTACATCATTGCGAGCCCTTTTTTATGTCATTGCGAGCCCTTCGCTATATGCCGCTCCGAGTCTTTCACTTCCTGTCATCCTGACCCTGACCCTGAGCCGGAGGCGAAGGGGAAGGGGCAGAATCTCACACCTTCCCCACCACAGGGATTGCCATGCGGAGTTTGCCCTAAGCCCCGCGAGATTCTTCGGTCGCGGAGTTCATCCTGAGCTAGATCCTTCGGTCGCTTCGCTCCCTCAGGATGACAAAGGCGAAGGGCTCTCTCAGGATGACAGGAAATAGAATGAGACCGCCACGGAGCCAAGCCTTGCGATGCAAAAAACGACTGCTCCCCCAAAATGACAAAACGAGTGGTTTCACCAATGTACTGGACGAGTACGAGAAGTTTGCAGAAAGCGCTTAAAGACTATATGATATGCGGGAGAGGTTTATAATGCAGTTGAAAGGCAAAAAATATAAAGTCCCGGCGAAGCAGCTCATCCAGGGTGTTCAAATTAAACAACTTAAATGGATACCTGATGAGCGAGGAAAATTAATGGAGATGCTTCGAAGTGACGACTCGATGCTTCAGAATTTCGGCCAGGTATATGTAACCACCTGTTACCCCGGGGTGGTTAAAGCCTGGCATTATCATAAGAAACAAGATGATAACTTTGTAGTTATCAAAGGCATGGCCAAAGTGGTTCTCTACGATGACAGGCAGGGTTCTCCAACCAGAGGGTTGGTCAACGAATTTTTCGCCGGTGAAGACAATCCCGTGCTTATACACATTCCGCGCCTGGTTATACATGGATTCAAGGCATATGGCTCCAAACCCGTCTATGTGGTAAATACTGTCACCGAGCCTTATAACGCACAAAAACCAGACGAATTCCGCATCGACCCGTTTGATAATGACATTCCCTATGACTGGGCACTAAAGCAAGGCTAAGCCATTTGAGCACTGTTAAAACAATTGCCAAAAACACCATAGTTCTGCTCATAGGTCAAGTTTTAAGCTTTATAGTTGGCCTTTTCTGTACCATATACATTCTACGAAGTCTTGGCCCTGCGGGTTTCGGGGTTTTATCCTTTGCCTTGGCTTTTACCGGAATATTCGCTGTTTTTGGCGATATCGGCCTCCAGCAGCTTTCCGTAAGGGAAATTGCCAAGGAGAAATCCCTGGCATCAAAATACCTAGCCAATATAAGCCTGCTAAAAATACTTCTGGCTATCGTAACCTTTGTCCTTATTGCACTTGCTATAAATCTCATGGGATATCCCCGCGATACAGTTATGGTCGTCTATCTGGTGGGTTTATCAGTGATATCAGCCGCCTTTGCCTCGGTTTATTTTTCCATTTTTCAAGCGTTTGAAAAAATGGAATATCAGAGTGTAGGACAATTGCTGAGCGTTGCAGTGATTCTTGGAGGAGTGTTCATATCAATAAAATGCAATTTTAACGTGGTGGATTTCGCTTCTTTGTATTTACTGGCCAGTATAATAGTCCTTATATATTGCTTGGCTGTCATGAGAATTAAATTCTCTGCCTTAATCAAAGGAGGTGCTGGACATCTTGAGTTCGATAGGAGTTTCTGGTTGCAGACGATAAGACAGGCACTGCCGTTTGGGCTTATAGCCTTTCTGGTCGGCGGTTACCTTGGTATTGACTCTGTGATTCTTTCTGTCGTTAAAGGAAATGAAGCTGTAGGTTGGTATAATGCTGCATATAAAGTAGTATTGGCACTGGTTTTTATTCCCGCCTCTTTCTTTGCAGCCGTTTTCCCTGTCATGTCCAAGTTATATAAATCCTCTCTGGAATCTTTGAAACTTGTATATGAACGTAGCCTGAAATACATGCTCATATTGAGCATCCCCATCGGAGTAGGTATTACAATGTTGGCCAGCAGGATTGTACTGCAGGTCTTTGGCATCGAATATGAGGCATCGGCGATTGCCCTGCAAATTCTAGCCTGGAACACTGTTTTAATTTATACGAACAGCGCTTTTGACTTTTTGCTGTATTCCATCGATAGGCAAACTACAGTTGCCAAGATAATGATAATTACAGTCATTGTAAACGTCATTTTGAACATTATCCTTATACCGGCGTACAGCTATGTTGGAGCGAGTATCGCAGCAGTTCTCTCAAACTTGGCAGCACTCCTAATGCTGGTATTCACCTTGGCAAATACTGATTATAAGCTACGTCTAAACTCCTTAAAAAATATAGCGAAAGCGTTAGTATCCTGCCTGGCAATGCTTGTTTTCATCCGATTTGCCAGCGGTATCAATTTATTTTTGATAGTTTTAATATCCGCGCTAATATATTTCTTGGTGCTTTATATAGTAAGGGGATTAGATAAGCAGGATGTGGCGATTCTAAAAAACCTGTTTACAAGAGAAAGTATCGCAACATAGATATGAGCGCTGGAGGCTAAATAGAATGAGAATTGCCATGATTCATACACCCCTAACTGTGTCTGCAGGTGGGGAAAGACTGATACTGAGACTGGCCATAGAACTGCAAAAGTTCGGCCACCATATAGAGATTTTTGTTAATGAAATAGACAAAGATAAATGCTATCCTGAAATGTTAAAAAATGTTATTTTAAATGTCATTCCATACCCGCAATTCAGGAGGATAGGCTATTACAATATCTTGAATTGTATGTTAAATATTGGAAGGGCGATACCTGACAGGTTTGACATAATAAACAACCACAATTTTCCCACCGAATGGGCAGCTTTTTACGCCAAAAAGCGGTTAAAAGTGCCTGTAGTCTGGATGTGCAATGAGCCGCCTTTCTGGTTTTTCCAGCCTGAACAACGAAAGGGCAAGTTTATCGTCCACTGGCCACTCTTTGAAATATTTGACAAAGTCGCTGTTAAGTGTATCGATGAGATAGTTGTGATGTCTCGTATTGATGCAGGTTTAGTAAAGAATGCTTATGGTAGACCGTCTACGCTAATAAGGGAAGGCGTTGACGTTGAATTTTTCCAAAGTGGATGCGGAGAAAAATTCAGGCTAAAATATGGCTTAGGGAATAATTTTCTCGTCCTCCAGGTGGGTTCATTTATTTATTATAAACATCCAGATATGTCCATCAAAGCATTAACATATTTGCCGGAAAAGGTTAAGCTTGTATTGGTAGGACCTGGATTGGTTAAACCATATAAAGAACTTGCATCTGAGTTAGGGGTGCTGGGAAGAGTCCTGTTTCTTAGTGATATTAGCGATGAGGAGCTTGCCAATATCTATAAGGCATGTAATGTTTGTGTCTTCCCTGCCGAACAAACATGGGGCCTCGTTGTAACCGAAGCTATGGCAGCTGGTAAACCAGTCATTGTCTCTAGGAAAGCTGGGGTTTCTGAAATAATAGAAAACAATATAAATGGTATTGTTATGGATAATGCGACACCGGAAGTAATCGCGACAGAAATCGAGAGGCTGATTGATAATCCAACACTAGCTATGAAAATGGGTGAAAACGCGCTGAATTACGTTAAAAACAACTTGTCCTGGTACTCATATGCCAAGAACATGGAAAAGGTTTTCCAAAAAGCCCTCAGTCAAAATCAATGAACAAGTGAACAAAAAGCATTATTTGCAAATTTCAAGTTTCAACTTTTATATAAGCGAAAAGGTGATAGAGGATGTTCATCAATCAACGAGAAGACGCAGAGAAAGATGCCTTTCTAAAATTATCAGCAAACCTTGCTATTTCTGAAGCTCTGTGGCGATTTCTTGAGTTCAAGGAGATCTCTTTGGCGGTGCCACAAATGGAGGCACCGCTATTGGATTTGGGCTGTGGCAACGGGCAATTCAGTTATGCTCTTTTCCAAAAAATTAAAGCTGGCGTGGACTCGAATGCCGAACTACTAAAAGCTGCTAGGAATTTAAATGTATACGATATTTTGCTTGCTGCTGATGCTAGAGACCTGCCGTTTCCCAACAATAGTTTTAAAACGGTTTTCTGTAACTGCACGCTGGAGCACATTAACAATCCAGAAAAATGTATTGCCGAGGTCAATAGAGTATTGGACAAGAAAGGCAAATTCATCATGACTGTACCTTCCGAATTCTTCAACGACATGTTACTATTTCATAGCAAGTGGTACGCAAACATGAGGAATAGGCATTTATCACACATCAACCTATTTACCCTGGAGACCTGGGAAAATCTATTAGATAACTCAGGATTCAATGTGGCCCAAACGTTGCTCTATGCACCGCTGGGTTTTATGAAACTGTGGGACTGTTTAGATATCGGTTATCGTACACGTGTACCCTATACAGCATCTTTGTGGGGCTTGCTGTTGCGGAGAAAGGCAATACTGTCACTTCTGTACAGAAAGTTGTCTGGCGAGAGTAGTGACTTTCCAGAATCGCAAAAGAAGATAAAGAAAGGTGGCGGTCGGTTATTTATTGCTGAAAAGCGCTAATCATGAAATGACTAAACTGCACGTTACATCTAAATGGATGTCCACCTTTGCCGAACGAAGGGAACGAGCCGGTGGTTTGCTGTCCTATTTTGTGGAAGAAACCTTGGGGTACTATCCATACATAGCCATGATAAGGAAATATGCCAGGATAGGTGATACGCTCCTGGAGACCGGGTTTGGAACCGGATTCACCTCGATTTTCTTGAGTAGCCTGAATTCTGGATATAAAGTCATTGCTCTTGATATAGATTTTCAGGTGATAGACGGTGGTAAACAAAATAACGAATCGCTGGGCGGAGCTGTTGAATTTATCAGAGGAACCCTATTTGACCTACCGTTTAAGGCTAGGAGCATTGCTATCATTTATCATTACGGCGTGCTGGAACATTACGATGAAGATGATATTGTCAGGGCATTAAAAGAGCATACCAGAGTTGCAGATATGGTAATTTTCGGTATCCCTACCAAAAATGTAGAAAAACAGGGCCTTTACGGTGATGAACGCTTGTGGAGCTACAAAAAGTGGCTTAAGCTAATAGGGAATAATGGCTTTGAAATCATTGACATAGATGGTTTCGCGGCTAAGAATAATGTCTTTTGCGCCGCAGCATTTTATTTAGTGCAGGGCATAAATACCTACTTATCTAACTCGAAGCTGGTTAGAAAATGGAAGTGTAATTTTTCCAAGGCTGTTGTTTTCGTACTGAGGGGAAATAAATGAATTCTGAAGAATATGGTGCATAGGAGAAAGAAGTGCATTTGGTAGAAGGCAAGGCTATGAATATAACTGAAAAAGCAAAATATTTCGTTCAAAAGATTGTAAATAGCTTAGGATATGAGATACATGGGGTGCCATCTTTAACGGATACATTGACACCTCCATATTATATTAGAACTCTCGTGGGTCCTTTTAGTGATGCCGCTTCTTACGCAGCCGTGGGCGAAGAGTTTTTCAGGTACTTCAAAGACAGATGCGGTCTGAAACCAAACGAAGATGTATTGGATGTTGGCTGTGGCTGTGGTCAAATGGCTGCTCCACTAACAAAATACTTGAACAAAGGTGCTACATATGAAGGGTTTGACATAGTTCCTGCATTGATTAAATGGTGCGTAGCGAACATTTCTTCTAAATACCAAAATTTTCACTTTCAGTTAGCCGATATATTCAACAAAGGCTACAACCCAAAGGGGAAATTTAAAGCATCTGAATACAGATTCCCCTATCAAGATGAATCCTTTGACTTCGTATTCCTCAAGTCCGTATTTACTCATATGCTTCCCCAAGACATGGAAAACTATCTCTCTGAAGTGAGCCGTGTTCTCAAAAAAGGGCAGAGATGCTTAATTACTTACTTCTTATTAAACGCACAGTCATTGGCCCTTATTGACGCAAAATTGAGCACCTTGGATTTCAAGTACGGTTTTGGGAATTATCGCACAATAAGCAAAACTACTTCTGAAAATGCTGTTGCTTATACGGAAGAATATATCCATAAGTTATATGAAAAATTTGGGCTAAAAATTGTAAATTCAATACAGTATGGTTCATGGTGTGGGAGGAAGGATTACCTAAGTTATCAAGACATTATCATAGCCGTAAGGGTATAGAACTAAGGTAATTGTTTATAACGCAAAACTTAATATATTGTGAGGGTCAATCGTAGTGGACAATGGCTCCAAGGGGATGATGCTCAGGTGTTAGCGGATCTGAAAGATAAGCAAGACATTGTCAGGAGATAGTGGTCACCCTTATGGGAAGAAAGAACAATTTCGTAACGAGAGCGCTGGAAATTCTCAGGACAGAGGGTATAGTCGAGTTCTCTCGAAAAGCTCTGGCCTATGTATGGCGAGAGTTTCTCGGCGTTCCTTATGCGTTTCTAGAGATAAAAAAGTTCAACTCAAATATTCTGGGCGAGTTGGTGGACGATGTCTTCCACAGTTATGCTGGGGCAATTAGGCCTATGCAGGTTCGAGATGAGGTTGTGGGGCTGCTAAGGGTTTTGAGTAAGGCAAGACCCAAAGTTATCATTGAAATCGGGACCGCTAATGGGGGAACTTTATTCTTATTTTGTCGTGTAGCCGCCAAAGATGCCACAATAATCAGCATTGACCTTCCTTATGGCAAGTTCGGTGGCGGATATTCTTGGTGGAGAATTCCCTTATATAAAACGTTCAGGTTACCAAAACAGAAGTTGCATTTGATAAGGGGAGATTCTCACAGCTGGGAAATATTGGCTAGGGTTAAGAATATTTTGGGCGGCAAAGAAGTCGATTTTGTTTTTATTGACGGTGATCATTCATACGAAGGTGTAAAAACAGATTTTGAGATGTTTAGCCGCCTGGTCAGAAGGGGGGGCATCATAGCCTTACATGATATAGTTATTAAGCCTGCGGTAACTGGCTGCGAAGTAAGTAGATTCTGGGATGAGATTAAGCAACCTAAATATGAGTATTCTGAGATTATTAGCGACTGGAATCAGGGCTGGAGTGGAATAGGGCTACTACAATGGCAAAAGTGAAACTTGCACAACCCAGGGTCTCCATCATAATCCTAAACTGGAACGGGCTTGAGGATACTGTAGAATGCCTTGAGTCTCTGAAGAAGATTACCTATCCCAATTATGAAGTTATCGTCGTGGACAATGGCTCTCAAGGGAATGACGCCCAGGTGCTAAAGGAAACGTTTGGCGATTATATACATCTCATTCAGAACGACAGGAATGACGGCTTCGCCGGTGGAATGAACATCGGAATGAAATATACCATGGATAATTCCCAGCCCGATTACCTCCTGTTGCTTAATAATGATGTTACTGTCGCCCCTGATTTTCTTGACCATCTAGTCGAGGCAGCCATGGCTGGTGCTTCGATTGGAATAGCTGGTCCGAAAGTTTACTACTATGCTTTTCCTAAGCGCATCCAAAGCGCCGGTTCCAAGGTACTTATGGTTAAGGGTCTGAGTTTTTCTATTGGCGATAAACAGATAGACGATGGTCAGTACGAGAAGCAGCAGGATGTTGACTGTATCGCCGCTTGCCTGCTGGTCAAAAATGAAGTTGTTCAGAAGGTTGGACTATTTGATGAGGCCTATTTCTGCTATTGGGAAGATGTCGACTATTGTATCAGGGCGAAGAAAGCAGGATACAGAGTTATATATGCTCCTGTGGCAAGGATCTGGCACAAGGTCGGGCAATCGGCGAATAAGACAAATGTCGGATTTAGGGATTATTATGGCACGCGAAATCGAATACGCCTTATTAAGAAGCATGCCACAAGATGCCAATGTATCATTTTTTTCATCTACTTTTTTGGCTACAGCTTCTGGTTTGTGACCGGCAGTTTGATGTATCGTCGGAAGATGAAGCAGCTCGCTGCCTGTTACCGCGGAGCCAGGGACGGGTTATTCGATTCTGACGCTGGGTCGAAACTTTATGGATAGTCAGCTGTATATTGTTGTCGACATTTATTGCACATTTGGAACAGAGGAGATTTGTGCATCGCGGCGACTTTAATTTGTAACAAAACTCAACCGCTTGTTCACAATCAGTCGTCTCAATTTTACCTTCCGTTTCGTCTATGCGGTATATATATTTATAGTCGCTGCTGGTTAGCTGGTCAAAGTATTCCTGTGGTGCAATCCCCGCCTCTAGAAGGAAATCGAGATTAAATTCAATAAAAATCTTTAATTCATTACTGGTTTCAAGTATCTTTTTCATGCTTTTCAACACCGATACTTCGCCACCCTCAACGTCTATTTTAATCACATCAATTTCACGCTTTTTCTCTTCGAAAAACTCATCGAGGCTTATGCAATCAACTACTACCGATTGATGTGAACGACTTCCTATTGAACGATGGTAAGAGACAAGCAAGCTATTGACTCCCGAACCTTCATATTGAAACAAGGTGGCTTTCCCTCTTCTATCTGATACTGCCTTCTGTAAAGGGGCTATATTTTTGTAGCCGTTCAACTCAATATTCTTAACCAGCGTTGCATAGCTTTCGGGGTCAGGCTCGAAGGCAAATACCTTGCCCTTATCGCCAACAAGCTTAGAGGCCAATAGCGTGAAGTAACCATGATTTGCACCAACATCGACCACAGTCATGCCTTCGCTTACAAACCGCTTAAATAGACTTGTAGTGTATGGTTCGTAGTTGTGAAACGCAAATAACGTCTCCATGATCCGGTCATCTTTCTCAGCGTGCTCAGGATACCAAAACATTTTGTAGCCATTTACAGTCAGCGGAGTATTCACAAAGCTGAGCAAAAAATTACGATATAGATTCTTTATCACAGGAAGTCTGCTTATTCCTGTACCAAAAAGAGGCCTGACCAGATGCCTGAGGGCATTAAACACGGCGCTCTTTATAGTTAGTGTGGACATTGTTAACGACTGCCCCCAGAGTATTTTCTGTTAAGCATTACAAATTAAATCTTAGAAATTGCCACTTGAACACAATTCACTTACGAATAATAAGAATAATAGAAGTAATAACATAATTACCCATTCTTAATTTCAGATGCGGGCTGTGGCTATAAGGAGGTACATCTACAAAATAATCACTTTTCGTCAATCCAACGCTGGTATCTAATTCTTCCACAAAATACCCTTTTTGATTTAGCAACTCTATCAGGTGCTCAATATCACTCCTCCTGAAAAATACAAGGTCTTTGCCTTCCAACGTTCGCTCATTAGATGTCAAATTGAATTCTGTCGTATGAACTGCCCAACCGCCTTCTTTAAGGCAACTCATCTGATTTACTATAAAATTAATACCATTTTGGATAGAGCCGAGATGCTCAAATGCGCAACTAGACCACGTAAAATCGAAATCCCTAAGGCTTTCAGGTATGTTACGCATATCAACTTGCTGGTATGATACATATTTTCTACAGGAAGCTGCGTCGAAGAGGTTGTTTTTGATTAAGTCACCTGTACAAAACAAGTGTTGCTTTGATTGCACCCATAGTTTTCCTCCCTCTGTATCAGGCCCAATATCTGTGGCCAGGACATGGCAATGGCGTGATGCGAATAATGAAGGCAGAGGTTCTGTCCCCACGCCAAAACCAAGCCCCTTTTTCCCTGGTTCAAGCATGTTTCTTTCGTAAAGTGCTTGTGCAATGGTGGCATATTCCCAGATTTTTCTATGCAACTGCGTAGATTTATAACCCAGCAACTTGCGCCAATGCCTAAACCAACGTTGATGGAAATCAGACTCTGTACATAATTTGGATCGCAGCAAATTTACCTTCCTTGGATACGGAAAACCATTCATATATTCATAATTCTTACTACTAATTTTATACAACATATCATCTATGCGTTCGCTGATGGTGGATACTTTATATTCAATTTCTGGATTTCTCTGAAGTATGTTTTTCGTCAAGCCACGTACCAGTTTTTTAAATGCCAGCCATAATTTATTAAGAACGTTTATCATTGAAATTAGCAACGCTCAATCTCGCATTCTCGCATATTAAGTGATGAATATGTCCAGCAACAGCGGTAAACTGCGTAGCGCTTATGTGATATAATCGCACTGCTAGAAAATGCCTTCCAGTAGGTGGGTTCATTTTACAGGATTCGCATAGTGGTCTGCAATTCCATACTAAACTAGTATTTCATAGCTGAAGTTACATGCATATTATCGTTGACGCATCGCCGCTTGGTGAAAAGCCAACAGGTGTACAAACTTATGTTTTAAACATACTTAAACTGCTAGCCAGTATCGATAGAACAAACAATTACACTATTCAAGGTACGCAGTTTAGTAAGATAGAATTGGGTATCGAAAGCAATAAGTTCCGAATTGAAAAGATACCACGCCCCAAAATTCTTAGGCTTATTTGGAGGTTGTGGCACCGCATTGGCTTTGATGTGCAGCTATCACTAGGTAAGCCGGATTTATTCCTATCGACGGATGTTGCATTACCTCTCTATTGCCCATCACCAGCAATTGCCATAGTTTATGACATAATACCACTAATCGTTGAGGGAACTTACCCGTGGTACGCACGTGCTATATTCGAGAAGTATATTTCACACACAGTCAAAAATGCTGATGCAATTGTCGCCATTTCGCAATCAACACGGAATGATTTAATCCATCGGCTCGGCGCTAAGCCTGAGAAGATACATGTCATTTATCCAGGATATGATGACAGTGTCTTTAAACCTGAAGTGCAACCAAACAAGGTGAAATCAACCATGCGAAAATTCAATATACCTCATAAGTATATACTGTACGCCGGGACTTTGCAGACCAACAAGAATATTCCTCGCCTCATCGAAGCCTTCGCTCTTTTGAAGAAGGAACGAAGGCTTCCACATAAACTTGTGATGGTTGGCAAGAAATCATTCGGTCATGAGGCTGTTTCTCGTGCAATTGACAAGTTTGCTATACATGATGAGGTCATCCTTGCAGGCTATGTGCAGCATGAGGAACTGCCTTTGCTGATGAATGGGGCAGATGTTTTTGTTTTCCCGTCACTCCATGAAGGCTTCGGGATACCGCCGCTTGAAGCCATGGCCTGCGGCACACCGGTGATAACCTCTAATGCCTCCTCTCTTCCAGAGGCGGTAGGTGATGCTGGTATATTGGTAGACCCGTACAATATCCAAGAAATTGCAGAGGCAATGTACCGTGTGATATCGGACAGTAACCTTCGCGAACAAATGCGCCGAAAGGGATTGGAAAGAGCAAGGTTATTCTCGTGGCACAAGGCGGCAAAAGAAATGCTGCGGTTATTTGAGGCTTTTTCTCGATAGTGACCGTGGGAGATTGCATATGCATATTGCTATTGATGCTGTATGGCTAGGAGATAGGCAGGGAGCGGGGCTGGCAACTTATACCACCAACCTGCTTGAATCTTTAGCCAAGGTCGATAGCAGAAACAGATATACTGTATATAGTATGCGGCTTGAGACTGGGAAACTCAGCATTGAGAATGACAATTTCACGATTAAAGAGGTACCGGACCTACTCAGCTTTCTGCCATTCTGGTACTCCTGGACGTTCTGGTACTATACTGGCTTTTCCGCGCAACTATCATTGGACAAGCCAGATTTGTTTCTGTCAACACATCCCGCTCTGCCTCTATACCACCCTTATCCCCGGGTTGTTATAATTTATGACCTTACTCCTGTGGTTCTGAAAGGTGCTCATAGGGCTGATTTCCGGTTTAAGTTTGGCAAAGAGGTTTCGCATGCAGCTAGACGTGCCAACAAAATTATCGCGATTTCTCAGTCAACTAAGAAAGATTTAATCAACCTTCTCGGGGCAAAACCTGAGAAGATTTCCGTTGTCTATCCTGGATATGATGACGATATTTTCAAACCCTCACCAGATCCACATAAGGTAGAAACTGCATTGCGGAAATATGGCATAGTTAGTAGCTATATAATCTACGTTGGCATATTGGAACCGAAGAAGAACATCCTCAGGCTTGTTGAAGCCTTCGCTTCTCTAAAAAGAGATGGCAAAATCGTTCACAAGCTGGTCATAGCTGGCAAGCGGGCGTGGGGCGATGAAAAGGTTTTTCAGGCGGTGAGAAGAAATGGATTAGAGGGTGAGGTAATTTTTACTGGGTATGTGCCTCAAGAAGAATTGCCTCTTTTGATGAGCGGTGCCGATGTGTTCGTCTTTCCTTCTCTTCACGAAGGCTTCGGGATACCACCACTTGAGGCAATGGCCTGTGGTGCGCCGGTGATAACCTCAAACGCCTCTTCACTGCCCGAAGTGGTAGGTGATGCTGGCATACTTGTAGACCCGTATAACGTTGATGAAATAGCTGAAGCAATATATAAAGTTGTTTCAGACGGTAAGCTCCGGGAGCAAATGCGTAGGAAGGGATTGGAAAGGGCTAAGCTCTTTTCCTGGAAAAAGGCAGCGCAACAAACACTTCAAATACTCGAAGATACTTATTCTTCCCGCCATATCCACACCAAAGCCTGATGAATGCTCAACTGTCGCCTACCGCGTCATGAGCTTTCAATGGTTACCTTGGCGCCAAAATTTGAGCGCCGCCGTTGTTGTAGACTCTGTTTTTCTCCCCCATAACTTCGTTCAGTCCCGGAATATCAGCAAAGCTTTTACTCTGCCTCAGCCCAGCTATAGGCTGCCCAGATATTTGGTAAACAACAAAGGTCATTTCACCCTTGCCCATGTTCCAGGTGCTAAAATAGAAGTAGCCGTCTTCTGAAAGCTTGCTGGCATCCAAGGGTAAACCAACTATTTGCCCCGGGAACTCATGGAACGCTAGAGGCTTAGAGGCGTGGTAGTCAGTGTAAACCTTGGTCTTGTCGCTGGCTTGTTGTGTCAGCCAGCTGGCAGCAGCATCATCCTGCCAGTAGTAGACACCAGCCAGGTCCAGGCGGTAGCTGCTGAGAGCGATGGAGTAAGGGGTGTCAACTCTGTCAGTAACCTCTTGCCTAGTGACCTCGTAGATGAAGCCGGAGGTGAACAAGAAGTAGGGTATCAAAATGCCCAGAGCCATGAAGCCAAGGAAAGCTTGGCTGTCCTCAGCCTTTTCGGCCACGGCTTTGTGTATCGCATGCCTTAACCTATGCCATAGAGAATTTATACCCAGCCAGATAGCCTCACCACCCAAGATGCAGAAAGGTGCTAATGTGATCAAGGTGATGTGATACCACCGTGTGGTGTTCAGCCCCTTGGCAAATCCGGGCAGGAAAATACAGGCTGATATTAGCAGGACACTGGTCACACTTAGGGCAATGTATTCAGTGGTAAATCTCAAGCCTTTAGGCCTGAAGATGAGCCTGAGACATCCAGCAATCAGGAAAATTTGGGTTATAAACTGGAATATCCGGAAGCCTTTTCCTTGTAATGATGCCTGTGGGAAATCAAGCCCTAAGGCAGTCTGAATCAATGGATCACGATTGCTGAAGTCAAAGAACGCAAGAGGTTGAGCAGATTGAGTAGTTTGAGTAGGTATTTTAGCAAGCTCGGTTGTGATAACACCCGTTTGTCCAGTCCACACGCTACTTAGCAAATTAAGGTTTACTCCCGAGGCAATAGTCCCGTACCAGGCAAAGCCAGCTACGAAGTATATGACTACTAATATTATCAGCAATTTTAAGGGCAGGGCTTTTGGTGACATTAAGCTCTTGGGCAAGCCGCCGAATTTTTTGGTCAACCAGCTCCATGCCTTCCTGAAGATGTTATTTCTTAGCAGCAATACAAATGGCAGGAAAAGCCCCATATAGATGAAACCAATAAAGCCTACACTATAGTGGGAGACGACTATTGAGGTGGCAAAGATGAGTGCCAGTGCCAATTTTGGCATCAAGCTAAGCTTTCTGTCCACCAGAAGCAGAATGACCAGAGCCAGGAAAAGCTCGGCAATCTGCTGCCGGCACAGGGAAATCATCTCCAGCGAGAAGGTGGGCACCGCCACGAAAAAGAAGGTGGCGAGAAACGCCTTCTTTGAACTCATCTGCTGGCTGAAAGTATGGAACAGAATTAAGGGCACCAACGCAAAGAGAAGAGGATAAACCACTTTGAAAATCCATATACCATCTATGTTGAGGAATAGCGAATAGACCGGCGCCAGCATGGTGATGCTCAGGCATGAATTGACGGTGCTGGGGATTGAAGCATCCCATAAGCCGGAGCTAGCCACAAGTTTGTAGTAGTGGTACTCGGTGTAAATGTCCGAGCCTATCAGGTAAGGGGACATCAGACTTGTCTGGTACAGAAGACAGAGGCCTATGATGAATATGGCCAGCGGATAGATGTTCGGTTGGATGAACTTGCCGAAGGCAGCCAGGCCAACAACTCCAGCTATGGCAACTAAGCAAATGAGAAGCAAAATGTTATTCTGATAGGCATCGATTAAGGCGACGCTGAGAACGGTCAACAGGAGGAGCAAGATAAGGAAGAGGACTGCCGGCAAGTATATTTTTTCTCTCGGCTTTGCCTCACCTTGATGTGTGAAACCTCTGTCTCGCACATAGGCGAGAGTCATCAATATTAGCGTCAGCACTACCAGAGTGGCGGTTACCGGCAGCAGTGAAATCGGCCGAAGAATGCCAATGAGCGGAAGGATGAAGTTTATCGATGCCACACTGAACATAATGAAGGCCAGGCTTAAGCCAACTGAGTAGACCAGGCTCTCTATTAAGCCAACGTTGTGAATTCGCAGTATCCTGAGTATGAGCATGCCGGGGACAAAGGTTAAAAAAATGAAGCCAACGATCTGCCTTAGATATGGGACATCGAAACCAGCACTAGCTAGCCCAAGAAGCCCGAGCCAAGCCAACAAAATAGCCAGCGACAAAATCAGGCTTTTCTTAATTCCCCAATCATTAGGCATAGTCACTCAGTGGACACCTCTATTGAACTCTATTCTCTACTTCACCTGAAGTTATCTGTGCGCCAAATCTTGATTGCCTCTTCATAGACACAAACTGTTTTTTGGGCAATATCATCCCAGGAGAATCTCTCTTTTATGGCACTATAGGCGTTTTCACCCATTTCCTGTCTCAATTTATCATTTTTCAGTAGCTTAATTATAGCTTTTGCTAGGCCCGTGGCATCTCTTGGCGCAACCACGAAACCAGTCTTCCCATTTTCCACCATTTCAGAGAAGTTGCCAACATTTGTGACAACAACCGGCTTTTTGAAACTGCCGGCAATAGATATGATGCCACTTTGTGAGCCGTCAGTATAGGGTAGAACCACGATAGCCGCTTTTTGAAAAAGCATGGCAACCTCATTATCAGGTATAAACCTATTGCAGATTGTAAAGTGGCTATCCCCTTTGATAAGCCCTCTGTATTTGTTAAAGTCCCCCTCGCCAGCAATAGTTATGGTTATTTCAGGAAACTGCTGCTTAATCAGCTTTCCTGACTCTATCAAATATTCTATGCCTTTGTAGGGAGTTATCCTGCCAAAGAATAAAATATTCTCTGGTTGAGTTTGCACCTCGTCATTTCGTAAAGGTGCGAAAGACGAGAAGGCACCAAGTGGAATTATCCGAATCTTATGGTCTGGAATACTTTTAGCCAACAAATATTGCATATGGTTTTGTCCATGTACTATTATTTTGTCCGATGATTTCATGATAAATTTACAATTTGTCTCTTGGATTAGATTGAGTAAACTAGACCTTAGTGCCGTGTGTATTATTGCTCTGGGCTCGTGAATTGTGCTCACTATGGGGTATTTTTGATGGAGTTCAGCGACGAAGAGAAAAGGTATCCGATGCTCAAAGACAATGTGGACAATGTCTGGGTTTATCGCCTCTATGTCCTTAACTAAACGACGGTAAAGGTGAGGATTGAGTGCACCTGCCATAGCCTTGGAAAGACCTGACCAGAATCGAAATTTCCGTACCTCACAATTGCTCATACCCAGATCGTCGATAAAAGATGGAGCGTCATTGTATTCTGGGACAACCAGAGTTATGTCAGCAACTTGGCCGTTTTGTAACAAACTGGTAATCAGAGGCTTTAGATAATCCTCCACTAATATTCCGCTAATAAAGCTGAGCATTAAAACTTTCATAACTCTAATTTACCCTCATACAGTTCGCTCATTTGCGTACCAAATCGAACTAATTCGCGGAGTGAATGATGCCTCATAAAGTTGATCCATCTTTCCGGGTGCCGGTCTTTTCGTTGCCAGCGTTCGATTAAGCCGGACATTGCGAAGCTGAGCTGAGCCCCGATGGCCTGAAAGAATTTCAGAAAGCCACCGTGTTTAAGAATAAATAAATCCCAGTAGACAAAGCTTAAACATATCATAGGGGCATTGGCTAGGAGTATTTTGGCCGGGTAGTATTTTGTTAATATTTTAGCCCTATTCCTGTTGCTGTTGAACTGCTTGAAGATAGTAGGTTGAGTGCTGAAATAAGTCTGTTGTGAGGCTGAGAATCTGTGATATATCCTGGCAGTTGGTACCAGCTTAATTTTGTATCCCAGCTCGCGCACTCTCAAATTAAAATCTAGCTCTTCGTAAGCCATGAAAAAAGAGGAGTCGAAAAGATAAGTTTGGCTCAAAATGGGCCTGCGAAAAAGCAAGGCGCAGGCGGTAGCCATAGGTACCTCTTTTATTTCATTGTCTTCCTTCGAATCTTCCTGTTTAAAGCTCAGTGACCAGCAAAATCCTAAATTGTCAAAAGTAGAGCCAGCACTATCTAGAACTTCCGGGCTATCATAGAAATAGATTTTAGGTACAGAACATCCGATGGCAGGGTCGGTTTCCATCGTCTTCACCAGCTTAGAGATGCATGTTGATTCCACAACTGTGTCACTATTAAGTAAAAAAATGAAGTCTCCGTCTGCCAATTGCGCGCCCCTATTATTCCCTTCTGCGAAGCCATAATTCTTATCTAGTGCCAGTATACGAACCCAAGGGAAAGTTTCCTTTACATATTTTACAGACTCATCTTTAGAAGCATTATCAACAAATATCGCCTCGAATCTGTCCCGGGGATAATCTGAGTTTTTTAAGGAAGCTAAGCATTCTCCTAGGAAACGCTTGCCATTATAATTAACTATGACAATGCTTATAAAAGGAGCATTAGCAACCATTTTGCCTTGCCCTGCAAGCATGTTTTGCCACCCTAACTTTTGGTGTCTGGTGAGATTTCGCTAAAAGAGCCGCAATATCTGTTTCCAATCAAGATTCCACTTTAGTTTTCTCAACAACTCGAAATCGGAGACTTTTCTCAAATGCATGTATCTCACGCGCTTCTGTTTTATATCGTCTCTTTCTTTCCACATGGAACTGAAGGCGCTGAACTTAGCTTTAAGATATGTCATACCCTTTAATGTGCAATAACCTACCGTCAAAATTTCTATTACAGCAAAAATAGGAAAGCAAGCTGCAAAAGTCAAAGGTTTTAACGTAGACAATAATAAGGCTTGGCGGTTTTTCTCCAGGGTGTAAATCCTCTCGGGGCTCACTTTCAACGTGTATTTATGGTAGACCGTTGCTTCCGGCACACAGTATATGTCATAGCCCATTAAATTCACCAGCCAAGAAATGATTACATCATCATTGCCCATGAAGCATTCCTCAGGGGCACCACCCATACGCTCTAATATTTCACGTCTGATTAGATAAGAGCAGCCACTGACTCCTGATACCTTCTCCGGACTAATTGAACCATCGTCTGGATTACCTAACTGTCTACAGAAGCCAAGCCCGGTCACATGAATATTCAAACCCAGGGCATTGATCTTACTACGGTCATTAAATAACAGTATTTTGGGCGTTACAGCAGCTACCTGTGGATTAGCGTCCAAAAAACTAACCATTGTGCCCAACCAGTTTGGGGTAACTTCAGTGTCTATGTTAAGCGGTGCAATGTAGTCTCCCGTTGCATGAGCTAAGCCGGAATTGATGCCACCGGCATAACCAAGGTTTTTGTCATTTTGAACGAAATTTAACCGGGGTGACTTGTTCTGGGCATACTGCAAACTTCCATCGCTAGAGTTATTGTCAACAAAAATGACTTCAAAATGCCGATAAGTCTGGTTTGAGAGCGAAGCAATGCAGGTGTCAATATGAGACATTCCATTAAAGTTGACCACGATAACTGATACTTTCTTTGGCATGCTTGTTTATGCTGCCTACAATTATTCTATTTACACTATTTTATCAACTTCGGATGACTAAAATTGTGATATCTTAAATTACTAAAGTATAAAGAATATGTGTTTAACAATGCTCCAAGCAGCACTTTTTTGTTAGGGAGCTAGCTAGTTGTACAGTATAGTGGTCAGTGACACCCTGTGCCACGCACACAATTACAGTATTAACCATTTTTCTAACGTGACGGATCCAAAAAATAATTGAGCTGGTCGCTTATTATGTCCTTCAAAGTATGGCTTATTTTAAAGCCTAGCTCTCCAATTTTTGCTGTTTTTGTTAATAACATAGGCACTTCGGCTGGCCTGAATTTCTCTTTATCAAATTCTATAGTTATTTTTCCTTTATCTGTAGTAGCAATAATTCCTATGTCTGAAAGTTCGTATTCCAGCTTGCCTTCTAAAATCAGCTTATCCACTTTGGTTTTCTCAAAGCGTAGACCGAACATTTCCGAATTATCCAGCTCGTTTGGTCTTTTTACAACCTTGTTGCCGCTGGTTGTCTCTATCTTGTCTATGGCATAACCAGCACATTCTAGGCTTAGCAGAAGGTAGCTCAAGACCGAATTTGTCCGCTGAGAACCCTGATTATAAACCTCCCCATACTTACCCCGCTCAGCTAGCAGACAATAGCCTCTCAGAATATCACTGACATGCGACCAGTCTCTGAAGGCATTGACATTACCTATGATTATCTTATCGATTTCACCCCTCTTGAATTGCATCACCTGACCGGTTATCGCCGAAGTTACAAACATTTTGCCTCTGCCTGCCCCCTCGTGGTTAAAGCCCCTGGAAACCACAGTACTCAGACCGAAACATGTGTGATAGTTTCTCATAAGATAATCCCCGTAAACTTTACTAACGGCATAGGGAGACATTGGGCGCAGAGGGTTAGTTTCAGTGATGGGTAGCTCTGGGATAGCCGTTGGCTCGGGGAAAATCGCGCCGTATTTCTTCTTGACTCGCCGATACTGGGACCGCGAAAAAATTACCAGCCCGTATTCCTCGCTACTGCCGGCAAATACTGTGACCGGGTTTAATCCCTTATTCCTAACTGCCTCAAGAAGATTAGCTGTCCCTAGACAGTTTATTTCTATGGTTTCACCAGGACAGGAAAACGACCTGGGAATGAAAGATTGCGCAGCAAGATGAAAGACAATATCCGGTTTGCTCAGGTCCAACGCAGAAGCGATACTAGAAATATCCCGCACATCGCCCTCCAGCAAACTGACTTCCTTCTCAATTCCTAAATGTTCGATGTTTTGCGGGATGTTGCCGTCGGCGCGCCTTCTGTCCAAGCCAAAGACATTAGCACCTTCATTAAGAAGATGTTTGGCCATGTGTGAGCCGACAAAACCGCTTATGCCAGTGATGAGTATATTTTTGTTCCTAGAGCTCATTTCGGCCTCCTTTCCTTAATAAATCCCTCACTCATCGCAAGCTTGTCCATATCTTGAATGCATTCATCTCGGTATTTGCTTTCTGTAACCGTTCTTTGCACTTTTCCGGTCAAGCCTTCGCAGAGATTTTTGAACAAAACCTCGGCACCGCCAATGTGTGGACTGTAATACTCCAAAACAAACAGAACCTTCATTTTGACTTCGATTGGTTGCCCTGTCTTTCTCCCATGTCAGTAATAAGCTTGCTGAATAAAAGCCTAAGAGTTTGTAAGCCATCACGCACAATGGAAAGACGGGAAACCTTGCTATTCCAGTTACAGCTTATAGGGGCATTATGGATGGTTAGCTTATTTTTAGCTGCTTCGTATATTATCTCGCTCTCAATCTCAAATCCCTGTGAAACCAGATCAAACTGACGCCATTTTTCTCTGCTTACTACTTTGAAACCACATTCGGCATCTGCTATTCCAATCCATTTCATAGGACATTTAAACCACGTTGTCAATGGCAATAAAAAAGAAATAATGATAGAGGTGACAAGGGAAGCTAGCTTATTAGTAATTCGCCTCGGCAGATAGGAGCCAAGAGTCCTGGAACCGCGAAAATTTCTGGAACCGATAACCAAATCAGCCCTATTTTGAAGGACAGGGGTAATCACGTTCGGTATATCTTCCGGATTATGAGCCCCATCGCCATCAAGAAATACAAGTATATCTCCACTGGCAGCACTGGCTCCAGTTTTCATAGCGGCACCTTTGCCCAGCGTCTTAACATGTGAGATTGCTATGGCACCACTACTCGAAGCGATTTCTTTGGTGTTATCCTTCGAGCCATCATCAACAACAATTATCTCAACTTTGTGTTTAGCGAGGCTAATTTTGGTCCTGGCAATAAGTTCGCCTATGCAATTTGCCTCGTCCTTTGCAGGTATAATTACACTCACCTTCTCGTTCAATACCTCCACTCCTAAAACCCTAACAACTTTTCAGCCAATCTTTAATCTCATCTATGCTTAAGTTCTCTCCGAACTCTGAGCATTCAGCCGTTATGTCTGTGAGAATATCTTTTTTGGGTAAGGAGAACAAACGCTCATGCATCTTTTCCCCTTCTCTTAATCCTACGACCTCTATTCTGGTTTTTGTATCTCCGTAAAGCTCAACCATGGCTTTGGCCAAAGCCCCCAGCCTGGCCGTCTTTTGGAATGGTATATATATTTTCCCGCTTTCACCCTCCTCAATAATTCGTATGATAAAACCTACTAACGTGTTTACATCGATATAGAACCTTGTCATTTCTAAATTTGTAACCGTCACTTTGTTGTTTTGTTTTATCTGTTGCTTCCACCTTTGAATTACGCTACCGCTCGAGCCAAAGATATTACCGCTTCTAACCACCATGTATCTACGATTTGGGTTTTTCCGGGCTTGCTCCAAGATTAGTTTCTCCAGAAGAAGTTTGGTAGCCCCATAGCACCCTGTGGCTTCAACAGCTTTGTCTGTTGACATTCCTATGCAAGTGTCTCCCGTGAATAACTTCAATAGATTCATTGTAGCAATTATATTAACGGAGATAGCCTCCGAAGGATACATCTCACAGAAATCAATGTGCTTCATGGCTGCCAAGTGTATCAGTGTATCAACATCAGTGAGAGCATACTTAGCTGTATCTACTTCTCGTATATCGCCTATGATAGGTTTCAGCCTCTTATCGTTATTGCAGGCTACGATCATCTCTACAATTTCATTTTCATGCCGAGAAATTGCCTTAATCTCAATATCGCTGTATTTGTCAAGTAAACCTTTTGTCAGGTGCCTACCCAAAAAGCCAGCGCCACCTGTTATCAAAACTTTTTTCATTTTCCCTCCCTTCGCTCTAAAAAATAACGCGCAATCAATGTACTGTTGTTTTGACCATTAATCGATTTACTATTTTCGACTTCTATATCAAGGTAGCCAAAAAATCGTTCTTCGTAGAGACTGAAAATGACAATAATGTTCCTCGATGTGGCCGGTTGAGTCTTCAGTCCCATCAATGTTATTTGACCGTCACCGATTTTGCAAGGTTCCTTGGCCTGTCCGGGTCATAACCGCGGCTGATCGCCAGATGGTACGCCAGGAGCTGGAGTGGAACTACGGTGATTATGGGGTATAAAAGCTCATCGACTTTAGGAATCTTGACCCAGAAATCATAGATTTCGTTTTTCTTGTCGGATACAGCGATAATATAGGCACCACGCGATTTAGCTTCCATGGCATTGCTCAACGTCTCACGGTACGTATAATCATCGGGACAAATTACAGCTACCGGCGTCCCCGGCTCAATAAGGGCTAAAGTGCCATGTTTCAGTTCGCCTGCCGGCATACCCTCAGCATGAATATAGGAGATTTCTTTAACTTTCAAAGCGCCTTCGGAGGCAATAGCGAAATTGATTCCCCTGGCTATGTAGTAAAAGTCACTCTTTGCCTTTAACTCTTGGCTCAGTCCCCTAAGTTTGTCGTTGTTCCATTCAATAGTCTTAGTCACTTTATTGCTGATGCTTCTAAGATTTGCGGCAGCTTTATCAAAGGAATTGGTCATAGCAAAGGACAGGAGATAGAATACGACCAGCTGGCTGATGAAAGACTTGGTAGCTGCCACACATAATTCCGGGCCACAATTTAGGTTGATAACCTGGTGGCTCATCTCAGATAACTGAGAATACGGTCTGTTGACGATAGAAATAATTTGGGCGCCGGCATCTCTAGCCCTTTTTACACCTTCTATGACGTCCAGTGTCTCACCACTCTGTGACACAGCTAAGACCACAGTATTCTTATCAACGGAATCAGCAAAATAATGAAATTCGGAGGCCATAACCACATCACAAAACTTTCTGCCAACTTTGGAAAATAGGTATCTGCCAACCAGAGCAGCGTATCTGGAGGTACCGCAAGCGGTGACTATTACTTGACCCGCCCTGAGGATATCCATGGCAACCTTGGTGAACAACTCTTTATCTTGATTGATAGCTGCCTCGACAGTCTGCGGCTGCTCCATAATCTCCTTGAGCATGTAGAACTGATAGCCCTGTTTATCGCTATCACACCACTGTAAATCAATATGTCGAGCTTCTTTCTCCACTTTATTGCCCGCAGCATCGAATAACTCAATTCCTTTTGTTGTTAGTACTGCTACCTCAGTATCAGCCAACGGTATAAGCTGATTGGCCAATCCGGAGAAGGCCAGGGCATCGCTAGCCACAAAGTAGCCGCTTTCTCCTACGCCAAGAGCAAGAGGACAATCCTTTCTGGTAGCCACGACTTTGTCTGAGTCGCGAGACGATATAGCTAAAAAGGCGTATGAGCCCTCGAGTTTCGGTGCCACAGCCAGAACTGCCGACTCGAGAGAAGCCCCCTTTTTCATTTCATCCTCAATGAGGTGGGGTATGACCTCGGTATCGGTCTCTGACGTAAAACGGTGTCCGGTGCTAGTAAGGTGTTGGCGCAGTTCCTGATAATTCTCAATTATTCCGTTGTGGACGACGGCTATAGTTCCAGCGCAATCACAATGCGGATGTGCATTTACTTGGGTTACGCCACCATGAGTAGCCCAGCGGGTATGGCCGATAGCTGTATTCCCGGGCAACGAGCTCAGGTTGTGTCTCTTCTCAATTTCTTCCAGTTTACCGATATCTTTAGTAACTAACAGGCGCCCGTTAGATAAGGTAGCCATGCCTGCCGAGTCATAGCCCCGGTATTCCACGCGCCGTAAACCTTCAAAAACGATAGGAGCCGCCGACTGCTTCCCACAATAGCCAATAATACCGCACATCTTAATCAGTTACATTGCTATCTGCTAATTTTTCTGTATAACCATCACAGATACCGTAAATTATATCGATATGACTGGTAATTGGCAAAGCGTGGCAGTTAAAAGCTATTCTCAGCCAGAATTTGCTGAAAGCTTATTACGTAAGATGTTTAAAGAATCAGCATGGCGTCGCCGAAGCTGTAGAAGCGGTAATTAAGGCTCCTGGCTTGCTCGTAGGATTGCAGAACAAAATCCTTGCCGGCAAAGGCGGAGACCAGCATCAACAGCGTTGACCTGGGTAAATGGAAGTTGGTGACCATGACATCTGTGACACGAAATTTGTACCCGGGCAAGATTAACAGGTCCACCCAGCCGGCAAAAGGCTGAATGGTGCCGGTCCTAGCAGCTGCTTCCAGCAATCTCACAGTGCTGGTGCCCACAGCTATTACCTTTCTGCCCTGCTCCCTGGTCTCATTAACCAAAGCGGTGACTTCTGAGGTTAATTCGCCGTATTCCTTATGGATGACATGCCGGCTGGGGTCTTCAACCCGCACCGGCCGGAAGGTATCAAGCCCGATGTGAAGCGTGACAAAAGCCAGTCGAACGCCTTTCTTCTCTAACTCACTCAGTAATCGCGAGGTAAAATGCAGCCCGGCTGTAGGCGCTGCTACGCTGCCATTCGTTTGAGCGTATATTGTTTGATAACGTTCCGCGTCGGCCAGTGGAGTCGATATGTAAGGCGGCAAAGGGATTTGGCCGTATTTCTCAAGCAAGCTATCGTCTGAAAAGCGGATAATATTAATACCGCCCTCGCCCTGTTCCAACACCTCAGCGTTCATTTCTTCATCAGCAGCATGAGGCGCACCGGCTATCCTAATTTCGGTGCCAGGCGTAACCTTTCTGGCCGGTCGGACCAGCGTTTCCCAGATGTTGTTGCCCAAGCGACGCAATAGCAGTAATTCTACTTTTGTTTGGCTATTGTGTTTTTGCCCCATGATTCTGGCCGGTATGACACGGCTATTGTTAAACACCATAGTGTCACCGTTTTCAAGATAGTCGATAATCTCATAAAAGCGCCGGTGTTCTATGGAACCGTCACATCGACGCAGAACCATAAGGCGGGATTGGTCTCGTGGTTCCAATGGTATTTGTGCAATTAACTCAGGAGGTAAGTGATAGTCGAAGTCGCTCGTCTTCATAAGAATAGCTTATTATTTGTTCAGGAAGTGCAAAATAACATTCACTATTATGGTTATTAGAATACTCAAAATTAGTAAGGTGACAATAGGGAAATAAAAGGAAAAACCGTCTCTCTTTACGAATATGTCGCCGGGCAACTTGCCTAGAAAGGGGATATGATTGCTGAAAACCAATATCAGCCCTAGAATTACTATAATGCCGCCGACAATAAGCAGAATCTTGCCCAGTCCTTCCATATTGCTAGTCCATATTCCGGAATTGAGAGTATCGACTCAAGTTTATGATAGCTTTAGCCGCCCGTTTCATAGTAGGAAAGACGGGTATTGAAGCTCGAGCTAGTTGCTGCTCCATTTCGATGCGTTGCGACTCGAAAGCGCCGGGAGGAGAGACGATAACTATCGGCTTTTCCTGCTCATTTCTCAGCTCGATAAAAACAGTAAATATGGATTCGACCAGCTCCCAGGGCAAGTATTTTAACAGTATACCCGCATCTATTTGCACTATTACAAGGTCAATTGAGGAATCGGCAAGGACCAGCCCCGCAGCCTCTTTTATCATGGAACGATTGCTGCCACTTTGACTTACGTCTACGGGATTGCGCAAGATACTGCCTACCCTGCCTAGAAGGTTGGTCAACTTTCGTCTCGTCTCGGAGGAGAGCGGGGGAATATTAAGTCCAAGTTCGGCACAGGCATCGCTGGCTGAAACAGAAATACCGCCGCCACCATCGGCAAGCCCGCCAACGACAGCAATGCCATTTCCTTTGACTTCCAATTGCCCAAGCTGTTGAAAAATGAGCAAAGTATCGGTCAACTCTTCGACATCCTGGACTTCGATAGCACCGGATTGCCTCAGGGCTGCCGACCAAATGGCCGCGGAACTTGCCAGGGAGCCGGTATGTGAAGCGGCGGCTGCGGCACCAATGCCAGTCCTGCCGGCTTTCCACACAATTAGTGGCTTCAACCTGGCTGCGTCCTTCATCTTGATAAATAGCCGGTGACCGTTTTTCGTTCCTTCGAGATAGGCGCCGATAACGGAGACTCTCGGGTCTGCGGACATATACTCCATATAATCGGGGCTATCCAGGTCAATACCGTTGCCGAAGCTGATGCCCTTGCTATATCTGATACCCCTGGCAAGTCCCAGCTCGAATAACTTTTCCCCTATTCCCCCACTCTGGGAAATGAAGCCTACCGAGCCGACTTCGCCTATCCTGCCGCTGGGCCCATAGGGTACTCGAACTTCCGGAGAATAAACGCCAATACAATTAGGCCCGATAATACGGAAGCCGCCGTGTCGCGCTTTGCTTATCAATTCCTCCTCCAACTGTCTCCCCGTGGCATCGCCTGCCTCACCGAAGCCGGCAGTGAAGAAATGAATAGTTTTTACTTTATGAGCACAATCATCCAGCAGTTCAGGTACGGCTTCTCTGGGAATGGAGACGATAACATAGTCCACAATCTCCGGAACTTCCTTAATACTGGTATAGACTTTCAATCCTAGAAACTCACCGCCTCGAGGGTGAATCGGATAAATAGCACCTCTAAAGCCGGCATCCATAACGGCTTTCAGCCAGAGTGAGCCCACCTTAAATATATTTTGGGAAATGCCGACTACAGCAATAGACTTAGGGTAAAATATGGGCTCGAATTCCCGAAGCAATTCTTCGTCGTTCAATTTAACCCCGAATTTGATTGTAACTGAAAAGGCTGGGTGGCGCAATGCGCCACCCAGCCTTAAAGAATTCCCTTTGTTTTTCTTTAAAACAGACCCATCACCTTGCCGGTCTTTACATCAACATCCACCCTTCTGTAGGCAGGGTCGGAACTGGTGCCCGGCATCAGGCTGATGGTCCCGGCGCAGGGACAAAGGAACTTTGCGCCGGAATAGATTAAGACGTCGCGTATAGGTAATGTCCAGCCTTTGGGAGTGCCCTTTATAGCAGGGTCGTGCGTCAGGCTCAAGTGTGTCTTTACCATCATGGTCATAAAGTCGCCGTATTGCGGGTCGCTCTCAAGCATCTTGGCCTTGGCTTCAGCGTCGGGCGTCCATGATACACCGTCAGCCCCATAGACCACCTTGGCAATTTTGTCTACCCGCTCGCGGAGCTTCATTTCCAGAGGGTATAAGAATTTGAACTCGTTCTTCTGGTTGCAGGCATCCATGACCGTATCAGCTAGCTCCAGGGCGCCATCACCGCCATTTGCCCAATGAGTGGAAACAGCACAGCGGGCACCGGCTGCCTCGGCTGCCTTGCGCACCATGGCGATTTCATCCTTGGTATCGGTGTGGAAGGCATTTATACAGACCACCGGGTTAATGCCGGCTGTTCTGATGGTGTTAATGTGATGTATCATATTGGGTAGACCTTTTTCCAGTGTTTTAAGGTCTTCTTTTGTATAAGCATCGGGTAAGGGCAGTCCGGCTACCACCTTAGGTCCTCCACCGTGCATCTTCAAAGCTCTGATAGTAGTGGTGAGCACTGATACGTGGGGTATCAACCCGCTTAAGCGGCACTTGACGTTCCAAAACTTCTCAAAGCCAATGTCAGCGGCAAAACCACTCTCGGTAACGTGGTAGTCAAACATCTTCAGACCGATGCGGTCGGCAATAATGGATGACTGTCCTACTGCTATATTGGCAAAGGGGCCGGCATGCACCATGCACGGCTGGTATTCAGCGGTACACATCAGCGTGGGATTGATGGTATTGCGCATCCAGGCAGTCATGGCGCCACCTACCTCCAGGTCACCTGTAGTCACCGGCTTACCCTTCATATCGAAAGCAACAGTGATTTTGTCCATTCTCTGGCGCAGGTCAGCCAGGTCTTTGACTATGGACAACATAGCCATAAGCTCGGAACTCACAGCAATACCGAACTTAGACTGCATAAGAAAACCGTCCATGCGGCCGCCCAGACCTATAACAATGTTCCTGAGGCTCTGAGCGCAGAAGTCCATGATCCAGCCCATCTCTACGCGGGTTGGATCGACAGCCAATCGCCGCAGGTTGCGTTTAGCCAGCTCGGCGTCATCGTAGTTCCGTTCATGCTGCATCCTGGCAGTGAGCGCCACCATAGCCAGGTTATGGGAATTCATGATGTCATTGATGTCGCCGGTAAGCCCCATGGAAAACTCGGTCATGGGAATTAGAAGCGCATTGCCACCACCGGCAGCTGTCCCCTTGATATTCATAGTGGGGCCGCCGGATGGCTGGCGTAGACAGCCGCCCACATTCTTACCCCGTTTACCCAGGCCCTCTAAAAGCCCCATTGAAGTCGTGCTTTTACCTTCGCCTAGTGGTGTCGGCGTTATAGCGGTTACCTCAATGTATTTGCCGTCAGCCTTTTTCTTGAGCCGCTCAATGATTTTCATGAAATCAAGCCTGCATAACCTGCCAAATGGGATAATCTCATCCTTCTGCAGTCCCAGCTTTTCACGCCACTCTTCGGGTGTCGGCATGTTCTTCTCGGCGGCATCTGAAATTTGCCAGTCTTTCATTTTTACTGCATCATAGGGCATATAACAACCTCCTTTTCCTTTCTATTTATTGTTACTTTACTCTGAAAATCGAGAAAATAAATATTTCCCGAGATTTCACTTTGTTAGCTGATACCCGCTTTTCTTTCAGCTGCTTCCACAGTGTTCAGCAGCAGCATAGTCACTGTCATAGGCCCGACGCCGCCGGGGACCGGAGTTATGGCCGATGCCTTCTCCTTCATGGCATCAAAGTCGACATCACCGACCAGGCGGAAGCCTTTCTCTTTTGTCTTATCTTCCACGCGGTTAACGCCGACATCGATAACCACTGCACCTTCTCTGATCATGTCAGCAGTTATCGCCTTAGGCGCCCCCATAGCTGCCACCACTATATCAGCCTGCCTGGAAAAATAACCAATATCTTTGGTCCCTGTATGGCAAACAGTGACTGTAGCATTAGCGCCTTTCTTCTTCTGCATCAAAATAGCCGCCAGAGGTTTACCCACAAGATTGCTCCGCCCACAAATGACGACATGTTTGCCCTCAGGGCTGTTGCCGCTTCTAATCAATAGTTCTTGCACTCCATGCGGGGTACAAGGCAGAGGGCAGGGCTCACCCCTGAGCGCCTTACCGACGTTGATTGGATGAAAGCCATCCACGTCTTTTTCGGCTGAGATGAAGCTAATTACCTTTTCAGTATCTATATGTTTGGGTAGCGGCAACTGAACAAGTATGCCATGGAATTTCTCGTCTTTGTTCAGCTTTTCTACGGTATCGAGAACTTTTTTCTCCGGGGTATCGGCCGGCAGCCGGATGGTCTCCTCATGCATGCCTATTTCCTCAGCGCCTTTCGCTTTGGCGGTAACATAAGATACCGATGCCGGGTCTTCTCCCACCAGCACCACAGCCAGTGCCGGAGTAATCCCCTTATCTACAATTTTTTTTACTCTGCCTTTTAATTCCTGGCGAATTTCAGCAGCTACTTCGGTGCCACTGATGATTTTTGCAGTCATATCTTATTTTCCTCCCTGTTGCTCAACCGTTTAGATTCCGGCCAAAATGAAATGCAGAACTGCTTTGGTATTTTTAGCTATTCTCACCCCCAGTCTTTTTATTTATTCCGGTTATTTCCGATTTCAGGTCGCTCGTTAGACAGTACTATACCATTGTCTTTTTACACAATGACCAAGAATGGTTGATTCAGAACTTAAAGACTTTGCCCCAGCCAAAATAATAAGCTCGGGATTTGGAGTGCAATTATCCAAGGTCGATTTAAATTAGGACTCCGAGCTTACTGCCAAACTCGGATTATATCATGCACAATCAAACGAGGCAAGCGAAATAATACTGTCTTTTTATAGGGGTTTTGTTCTATTCTTTATTCTGAACAGTATATTCTTTCGGACTATTGACTTTAGCCCGGTTTCCAGCTATTCTATTTATTAACTGAATAGCTTTAGTAGGGTGCCCAAGGGTGACCCAGGGCTTAATTGGTATGCAAACCGGTGAAATTCCGGCACAGTCCCGCCTGCTGTGAAAGTCAGAACATCGGCCTTACTAGTATAGCTGCCTCCGCGGAGTAAGGGGGTGGGATTTATTATTTTTAATTAATCCCCTTGCTCCAAAGCAAGGGGATTTTATTTTACTGTCTATTTGAAGGAGACGATAATGAGTAAATATATCCGCCATAGCTTTTACATCGCCATAGCATTAACCGCGCTTGTTCTACTCAGCTGTATTCCACAATCTCCCCCAGGCAACATAGTTGACGGTCTGGGTAGAAAAGTAACGATCAACACAGTACCCCAAAGGATCGTATCTCTGGCACCAAGCAATACCGAAATCCTGTTCGCTCTCGGGTTGGGAGATAAAGTAGTAGGCGACACTGAGTACTGTAACTATCCTGAAGCAGCCAAGACTAAACCTAAAGTTGGTGGTTTCAGTACTGTGGACATAGAAAAGGTCGTTTCACTCAGGCCAGACTTAGTGCTGGCAACCCGGATACACGATAAGACCATTATCCCAGCCTTGGAAAACCTTGGAATAACAGTTGTCGCTTTAACCCCGGGCTCCCTCAATGATGTGCTGGACAGCATCAAATTGGTAGGGGAAATTACGGGGCAGGACAAAGTGGCTTCTGAACTGGTTAAAGACCTGAGCGCACGTATTAAAGAAATAGCTGACAAAACACAAAAATTGTCTTCTGCCCAAAGACCGAGGGTTTTTTACGTCACCTGGCATGACCCGCTGTGGACCGCTGGCACAGGGACTCTAAGCAACGATGTAATCAGCCAGGCGGGCGGGCAAAACATTGCCTCCGATATCACCGGCGACAAAACAATCGACCTCGAGACAGTCATTAACAGAGACCCAGAGGTAATTATCGTCTCTGTTGGCATGGGCACCGGTGAGGACTTGCCCTGGCAATACATAAAATCTGAGTCCAGGCTGAAAAATACTCAGGCACTGCTGAATAGCAGAGTGTACAAAATAGATGGTGACCTGATAGATCGACCCGGTCCTCGCGTGGTAGAAGCACTGGAAGAGATGGCACAATTTATTCATCCGGAACTATTCGAAAAATTCAAATGAATATCTATCATATCACTTATTCGCCGGAGCCAAAGGCAGTTTACCTTCACTTCTGGGGCTGTAACCTAAGCTGCCGTGCCTGCCTGTGCCGCAAGGAAATCTACGACTGCCATCTCGAAGAAACAAAAGAGGCCATCTTTCAGCCAAACAAGATGGCCAAACTGGAGCCGAAAACATTCCTCAGCATTGACCAGGTTCAAGACACTGTACGCAAACTGAAGGTGCAACAAGCTTTTTTTATGGGGCAGGAGCCAGCTACCGACCCGGAGCTGCCCGAGCTAGCCAAAAACCTGCACGAGGAATATGCTACCCGCAATATACTGCTAACCAATGGCTTCAAAGTATTGACTGCACAATACTTTGATGAGATTGTCTTCAGCATTAAGGCTTACACTGACAATCTACACCGCGAGTACACCGGTAAATCCAATAAAGAAGCTCTAGCTAATTTTATTTCTCTATACAAATCCGGAGCCAAGCTTAGAGCTGAAAGTATCTTTATCCCTGAATACATTGAGCACAACGAAATTGAAAAAATCGCCAGGTTCATTGGTCACGTTGATAGGGATATCCCTTATCGGATTGATGCCTATTTTCCAGCAGGTGATAATCCATGGCGGCGGCCGACAAGTAATGAAATGAAAACCGCGGTGATTATGGCTAAGAAGCATTTAAATAATGTCTCGTGTCTTACGGGAAACGAGGAACTCAGGTATACGGTGACAAGGATAGTCTAGAATGGCGCTGGAATCGCTAAAGGACGCAGCCATACCAGAGACCACTACTGTTTACCCCATACAGTGGCGCAGTCGAATTTACGCCATCGTTGGGATGGCCCTGCTTTTGGGAATAACGATTGTGGTTACTTTGGGTATAGGCAGCACTGATATTCCCTTTGGTACGTTATTTCATATCCTGTTATCTAAATTGCCTCTTATCCATATCGAACCAACCTGGACAAGCAACACAGAAATTATCATTTTTGATATTCGCCTGCCACGGTTATTGCTGGCCGGTCTGGTAGGTGCTGCATTGGCTGTGGCCGGAACCACATATCAGGGACTTTTCCGTAACCCTCTGGCTGACCCGTATCTCATCGGAGTGGCTCAAGGCGCAGCTTTAGGAGCTGTCATCGGTTTTATGTTGCCGGTATCATGGCAAATCGGCAGCATCCCCCTACTGGCATTCGTTGGTGCCGTTTCAGCAGCAGTTATGGTCTACTCCATAGCCAAAGTCGGAAAAACTCTACCCATGACTACGTTAATCCTGGCTGGTGTAGCTATCGGTGCTTTTCTGGCGGCGATTACCTCATACCTGATGATTGCCTCAGGCGACAGATTACACGGCATCATCTCCTGGCTCCTGGGTTCATTTGCGCTAACCAGCTGGTGGCAGGTGGCAATGGTAACGCCCTACATTCTCGTTGGTACAGTAATCATATGGCTCTATGCCCGGCCTCTGAACGTAATGCAACTCGATGAAGAACAGGCACAGCAGCTGGGCATCAATGTGGAACAAGTCAAGCTAATTTTGCTCGGAGCTGCAACATTGATAACCGCGGCTGCGGTCTGCTTCTGCGGTATTATCGGCTTTGTCGGCATCATTATCCCCCACGCCATGCGGCTTATATGGGGCCCTGACCACCGCTTCCTGTTGCCACTGGCTACATTTGCCGGAGCCATTTTCTTGATTCTGGCCGACACTGCCGCCCGAACCATGCTGGCGCCTACCGAGGTGCCCATTGGTGTTATCACTGCCTTTCTGGGAGCCCCTTTCTTTCTTTATCTATTGCGACAAAAGAAGAGAGCCATATTTTAAATGTTCAACTTACGACTTGATAACGTCAGCCTGGGTTACGGCAAACAAACTGTGCTCCGTAACATCAGCTTCGAAGCCAGACCTGGAGAGATGCTGGGCATCATCGGTCCCAACGGTTCCGGCAAATCGACTTTGATAAGGGGCATAACCCGACTTATCCAGCCAGGCAGCGGAAAAATCTTCCTTGACGGCAGTGACATATCTGGCATAAACAGGCAGAAACTAGCCCAACTGGTAGCTGTCGTGCCTCAAAACCCGACCTTACCTGAACCGTTCACCGCCCTCGAGGTGGTGCTTATGGGGCGTACCCCTCATCTGGGCCTACTAAGGTACGAAGGGAAAAAGGACCTGGCTATCGTAAAAGCTGTCATGGAAGCTACCCAGACGCTTGCTTTTGCTGAACGCAGAGTTGGCGAGCTGTCCGGAGGTGAAAGACAGCGCCTGACTATCGCCCGTGCCCTGGCCCAGGAGCCGAAAATAATGCTTATGGATGAACCTACCGCCAATCTGGACATTAATTACCAGATAGAAACTTTAGATTTGGCGCGCCAATTGTGCCGAAAACAGAAACTAATTGTGGTGGTGACGCTTCATGATTTAAACCTGGCATCTCAATATTGCGACCGGCTGGTAGTGCTCAGCAACGGAACGGTCTACTGCCAGGGCATTCCTCAGGCAGTGATAAATGCTAAGACTATCAAGGACGTTTACGGGGCGGAAGTCTATGTCTATCCTCATCCGGTTAACAAATTGCCGGCTACCCTTATCGTCTCTGATAAAGACAAATGATTATTGCAGAAACGATGGGAAAAATAGTTATTCTGCTCATAGCCCTCACGCTCGACCTCATTTTAAGTGAGCCACCAAACACCTGGCATCCGGTAGCCTGGTTAGGGAAGCTAATTTCATTGGAAACGAAGCTGGCTCCACAAAGGGGAAAATTCAGGCAGATGGCTTATGGCGCCGGTATCGTTTTAGTTACGCTCGGACTAATTGTGACCGCTGTTTATTTTTTATTTGCTCAACTCAGTGAGTTTAACCTTATAGTCTATGTCATTATCTCGGGTCTTCTGCTGAAATTCAGTTTTTCCTTACGAGGACTCAGGCAAGCTGTTGATTCGGTTAAAAGACTCCTGTCTAAAGATAACCTGGGACAGGCGCGCCTGAGTTTGAGGTCTCTGGTCAGCCGCGACACCACTGAGCTCAGCCAGAGCCAGGTGATTTCAGCTGCAGTAGAGTCGGCAGCCGAGAATATATGCGACAGCTTTGTAGCTCCTCTGTTTTACTTCTCTATCTTCGGCGTGCCTGGTGCCATAGCTTACCGGGTAATAAATACCTATGATACTATGATAGGCTACCGTGGACGATGGGAATATGTGGGTAAATTCGCTGCCCGATTAGACGATGTCGCCAATTTTATCCCGGCACGGGTTACTGCACTGCTGATAGTTCTGGCGGCATTGATATGTCGAAAGAATATCTCACAGGCCTGGCATATTATGATTCGCGACCACAATAAAACAGAGAGCCCCAACGCCGGCTGGACAATGAGTGCCGTCGCCGGCGCGCTCGACGTACAATTGGAAAAGGCCGGTCATTACAAGTTGGGTGACAACCATCTTCCATTGTCACTGAATACTATTGATGCCTCCCGGCAAATTATTGTAGTGACTGCCATCATGTGGTGCTCAATATTGATGTTAGCCGAGGTAATATATTTTGTTGCAGCATAGACCAGCTATAAATAGGCTTGCCCCCAGCATTCATGGTGGCATTGACTACGAGGAGTTGAAGAGACTTGGTATTTTGCCGGAGGTTGTCCTCGACTTCAGCGTCAGCATTAATCCGTTCGGGCCACCGCCAGGCATAAAGGAAGTCTTAGTCAACGCATCAGTCGAACACTATCCCGACTCTGAAGCCAGCGAACTAAGACAGGCACTAGCTGAAAAACTAAACATATCCCCGGGCAAGCTCATTGTAGGCAACGGTTCCACGGAGCTAATCAGGCTTACTGCTGCCGCCTACCTTGAACCCAATGATTTAGTCATTATCCCACAGCCGACCTACAGCGAATACCAAACCGCTTGTCAACTCGCCGATGCTAAAATAATGAAACAGCCCGTTCTTAAAGAGCCGGATTTCCATCTCGATGTATGTGAAATCACAAAATTGCTCCGAAAACATAAACCCAAAGCCGTTTTTCTGTGCAATCCTAATAACCCGACGGGACAATATATGTCCAGAGGCGAAGTTGCACAGATTATGTCAAGTGCTCCGGAAAGCCTCATCGTGCTTGACGAAGCCTACATCGCTTTCACCGAAAACGCCTGGGCATCCGTGGACTTAATAGACCATGGCAACTTAGTAATCCTGCGGTCGATGACCAAGGACTATGCGCTGGCAGGACTGCGCCTGGGCTACGCCATAGCTGAGGAATCAATTATCTCCCAACTAAGACGTGTCCGCCCGCCCTGGAATGTCAATAGCGTGGCCCAGAAAGCTGGCATCGTTGCCCTGAATGCTGACAGTTATCTCAAGGGGTGCTATAACAAAATTCGAAAGGCCAAAAATTTCCTGATAAAAGAGCTGGAATGCCTTGGGCTATCGCCGCTGCCTTCACAAACCAATTTCTTCCTTGTCCGGGTGGGCAATGCCGCAACCTTCAGACAAGCTTTATTAAAGAAAGGTCTACTGGTGCGTGATTGCACGTCGTTCGGCTTGCCCGAATACATACGTCTGGCTCCGCGCTCCTTGTCGGAGTGTCAGAAGCTAATCGAAGCTATCAAAGATATGGGAGCACTGAACCATGCCAGCTAAAACCCTGATGATACAGGGCACAGCTTCATCCGTAGGTAAAAGCATAATCGTGGCCGGACTATGCCGTATTTTCCGGCAGGACGGCTTCAAAGTCGCCCCGTTTAAAGCACAGAATATGGCATTAAACTCCTTCGTTACCACTGAAGGCGGTGAAATCGGACGGGCCCAGGCAGTACAGGCCGAAGCAGCCGGCATCGAGCCTTCAGTACATATGAACCCTATCCTGCTCAAACCCGAAGCCGATGCCAGGTCCCAGGTAATCGTTTTAGGCAAGGTAGCCAAAAATCTAACGGCCAGCCAGTATTACAGCTACACTCCCAGACTACTAAAGATTATTGAGGACTCTTTAAATCATTTGCTTGCTGCCTATGATATTGTGGTCATCGAAGGCGCGGGCAGCCCGGCAGAGATAAACCTCAAAAAAAGGGAAATAGTTAATATGAGAATTGCCAGAATGGCTAAAGCTCCCGTCCTGCTTGTCGGAGACATCGACCGCGGCGGCGTCTTCGCTTCTATAATCGGCACACTGGAACTGCTGACCAAACTGGAGCGCGCTCGTATCAAAGGGCTTGTCATCAACAAATTTCGAGGCGACCTGAAGCTATTGAAGCCGGGCCTGGACATACTGGAGAAGCGAACCGGCAAGCCTGTCCTGGGAGTCATTCCTTACTTCCGGGGCATTACTATTGCCCAGGAGGACTCGGTTTATCTGGATGAAAGACAAACAACGTCAGCCAACGGAACTCTAGACGTAGCTGTGATTCGGCTGCCCCATATCTCCAACTACGATGATTTCGACCCACTGGAAGAGCAGGGCTGTACCGTCCGTTATGTGTCCAGCCCCCCAGAGTTAGGCAATCCAGACCTGCTCATCCTGCCCGGCACCAAGAGCACCGTCGCCGATTTAGTACACTTGAAACAACAAGGCCTGGTGCCGGTTATTATCCAGCTAGTGCAGTCAGGCGTTCCAATAATAGGTATTTGCGGCGGCTATCAGATGCTGGGAAGCAGCATACTCGACCCTGAGAAAATCGAATCTAAACATAATAGAATCGACGGTCTTGGCCTGCTAGAAATCACCACTGTGTTTAACAGCAACAAAACAACCACCCAGGTTAAAGCCCGCATTGCTGCCGACGACGGCTTATTTAAAGGCCTGAAGGATATGGATATCACCGGCTACGAGATTCATATGGGTCAAACCAGAAACCGTAATTGCCGGCCGGCACTCCATGTCCTGGAAACGCCTCAAGGGAAATTAGATTATTTCGACGGTGCTGTTAGCCCTAACGGACTCATATTCGGCACTTACATTCATGGCTTATTTCACAATACCGAGTTCACTCGCCGGCTGCTGAACCGGCTGCGACAGCTTCGCGGATTACCGTCAACTACGGCTTCTTCGATAAACAAGCAGGATATGTATGATAAACTAGCGGATATAATCAGACACAACCTCGATATGTCACTGGTCTACGAAATTACTCTCGGGAGGAAGCATGGTTGAAAAGAACGGCAAAGGTCTGGTCCACGTTTACACGGGCGATGGCAAAGGTAAGAGCACAGCGGCTTTAGGCCTGGCAATACGAGCCGTCGGACAAGACATGAAGGTAGCCTTCATCCAGTTCATAAAAGGCGAACCTTGCGGCGAGCATTTTTTTGTCAGGCAGCATAACCCTTTTGAAATAGTCCAGATAAGTATCGGCGACAGTTTTAAGAAATCCAAGGAACAGTTAAGCCAGGAAGCTCTTCAGACACTGGCTTACGCCGAGCAGGAAATACTCAGTGGAAAGTACGACCTGGTCGTTCTCGATGAAATCTTCGTCGCCATAAGCCAGGGCTTGATAACCATTAAACAGGTTTTGGAATTGCTGGACTCGAAGCCGGTTTCGGTTGAACTGGTGCTGACGGGCAGGAACGCGCCTCCCGAGATTGCCCAGCGAGCTGATTTAGTCACCGAGATGCTCATGATTAAGCATCCATTTACTGGGGGGACAAGCGCCCGCCGCGGCATAGAGTACTAACAGATAAGGAGACGGAACTATGGCAACTTCCCTGGACACGATATTAAAAGAGATAAAACCGTTGGACAGCTCCGCCATGGCCGCTGCCCAAAGCCGCCAGAACAGCCTGACCAAGCCGCACGGCAGTCTAGGCAGGTTGGAAGAGCTGTCAATTCAGCTCGCCGGAATTAAAGGTACAGCCTCACCTAAACTGGAACATAAATCCATAATTGTCATGGCTGCCGACCATGGCGTCGCCGCTGAAACGGTCAGCCTCTACCCACAGGAAGTTACCCGGCAGATGGTCATCAACTTCCTCAAAGGCGGCGCCGCCATAAACGTCCTGGCCGGTCAAATAGGCGCCCGGGTTATAGTTGTAGACATGGGCGTAAAAGGTGGCTTCCAGCCATTGCCCGGATTACTGTGCAAAATGATTGACTTCGGCACCCAGAATATGACACAAGGACCGGCAATGACCCGCCAGCAAGCTATAGATACCATAGAGGCCGGCATCCAGGCGGTCGAGGCTGAGATGGCAAAAAGAGTCGATATTATTGGCACGGGAGACATGGGTATCGGCAATACCACCGCCAGCAGCGCCGTCTTCGCCGCTATCAGCGGCAAACAGCCCAAGAAAATCACCGGCCGCGGTACCGGAGTTGGCGACAGGCAGCTTGCCCATAAAATCAAGGTTATAGAGAGAGCCTTATCGATTAATAAACCGAACCCTAAAGACCCGCTGGATGTTCTGGCCAAAGTTGGTGGCTTTGAAATCGGCGGGCTGGTTGGAGTCATGCTAGCCGGTGCCGCCTACAGAATACCGGTAGTCATTGATGGCTTCATCTCCGGGGCGGCCGCTCTCATCGCGGTCGGCCTGTCGCCTCAGGCCAAAGACTACCTCATCGCCGCCCATCTCTCCGCGGAGGCAGGACATGAGCTGTTACTCCAGTTCCTGGGACTGAGACCGCTGCTAAATTTGAATATGCGGCTGGGTGAAGGTACCGGCGCTGTTATCGGTATCTTTCTGGCCGATGCCGCTGCCAGAACGCTAAGCCAGATGGCCACCTTCTCTCAGGCCGGCGTTGCTGAAGCCAAACCAATGGAACCACATGGAGGAGCTTAAATTTGGGTTTCTGGGCAGCACTTCAATTCTTAACCATATTTCCTACCCCCCTCCGCCATGAGGTCACCACAGAGACCTCAGGCCAATCACTGCCTTATTTCCCGCTGGTCGGCCTGATTCTTGGAGCTATCTTGCTCGGCCTTTATTACGGCCTATCTTTGATACTGCCACCTGCAGTGGTAACAGCGCTGCTCATAATAGCCCTGGTTATCCTGACCGGAGCCCATCACCTCGACGGCTTCATCGACACTTGCGACGGCGTTTTTGCCAGTAAATCGAAAAAAGAACGGCTGGATATTATGTCGGACACTAAGGTCGGCGCCTTCGGCATCGTCGGCGTCGTTGTCTTACTTTTGCTCAAATATGCATCTCTATTCTCAGTGTCGACGATATTACCGGCCTTGCTGCTTATGCCCAGCTTAAGCCGCTGGACGATGGTCTCCGTCATTTTCACCTTCCCCTATGCCCGAAGGTCCGGCATGGGGCTGCCTTTCAAACTTGGCGCCACCTGGCAGAGGCTGACCATAGCCACAATCATAGCCTTAATTGTAGCTGTGGTTTTGCTGAAATGGTGGGGATTGGTTCTTATGGCCGTACTATGGCTCATTGCCTTCGGCATCGCCGGCTACTTCCGCTCCCGTCTGGGCGGGCTGACCGGAGACAACTACGGCGCCATCAATGAGCTTTCTGAGGTGCTGGTACTACTGCTTATAATATTGATTGGGAGGTTACAATGACAGAATATGCAGCTTCATGGAGCGGCGGCAAAGACAGCTGCCTCGCCTACTGGAAAGCAATCTCTCAGGGATTGAAGGTCAGCCATTTGCTCAACTTCATCCATGCCGATTCCACAAAGGCTATGTCCCACGGCCTCGACAGCAAGCTGTTGGCTTTACAGGCGCAGGCTATGGGACTGCCCATACTGCAACAAAAAGTCACCTGGGAGACCTATGAAGCCGGATTCAAAGACGCGCTGGAAAAGCTCAAACTGGAGGGCATAACAGGTCTGGTCACCGGCGATATCTACTTGCAGGAACACAAGGATTGGATAGACAGGGTCTGTGGCGAAGTAGGTATCAAAGCATTGTTACCATTGTGGGAAATAGACAGCCCCACGCTCTTAACCGACTTCATAGAGGCTGGCTTCAAAGCCATTATCGTCAGCGTCAAAGCTAAGTTCTTGGGCAAAGAATGGCTGGGCAGGCAGGTGGATAAAAAACTGGCTTCCGAACTCGGCCAGCTTGGGGTTGATGTCTGCGGCGAAGCCGGAGAATTTCACACATTTGTTTATGACGGGCCGTCCTTTAAAAAGCCCGTAAAAATCGGCAGGACAGTCGTTATTTCCAGGGACGACCACTGGACTTTAGACATCACGGAGTACAGTCTTGGCTAAACAAATCATCCTCTTACTCGGCGGCGCTCGAAGCGGTAAGAGCCATTATGCCCAGCAGCTGGCGGGAGAACTAGGCAGCAAGGTCCTCTTTGTGGCCACCGGCGAGGGGCTGGATGAAGAGATGCAGGCCAGGATTGCCGAGCACAAAAAAGACCGTCCCAAAAACTGGCGAACTCTGGAGATACCGACCGGCATCGGGAAGGAAATAGAGAAACAAATCGGCGATGCCGAGGTAATAGTCATTGACTGCATTACGTTGCTAATCTCCAACCTGCTCCATGGTGAACCGGATTATCCGGAAGCGGAAAAAAGAGTTAAGGCTGAAATAAACAAGCTTATCGACGCCATGGATAGGCTGGATGCCAGCTTCGTCATTGTCTCCAACGAAGTCGGCATGGGCCTGGTGCCGGAAAACAAGCTGGGACGTATCTACCGCGACCTGTTGGGCAAAGCCAACCAGCTTCTCTCCGGTCACGCCACCGAGGTCTACCTCATGGTCGCCTGCCTGCCGGTCCAAGTAAAAGGACAATAATGGTCCCTACTTGGCTGTTACATTGTCGGCCCGCAGACTGATATAGTGCCACAGGCTGTCGAGTAAATTTACATTATTATCAGAATAAAAAGTAACAAAACGTCATAAAGTGCAATCCGGCAAAGCTTGACATTCTTAGTCGACAGCCATTTTATCCTCTGCAGAGGGTAAAATAGGTGGGCTGATGTTATAATACGTCCAGGTAAAGGAAGGAGGGAGAAGGCCATGGCCAAGAAGACTACTTCAGGTACGGTTGGTTATAGTTCGTGGCGGTCCCTGGCGGTGCAACTGGTTATATCTCTGATGCTGTCCCTGATTTTTTCAGCGCTGCCTTTGCTGTTTGCCATCTTGCTGGATAAGTCTAGCCTGCCTCTGGCTATAGTTATGGCATGGTACTCACTGTTCCCACCGCTGATAATCTTTCTGGGCGCGCTGTGGTACAACAGCAGGGAAAAGAAGTGGCTGCGGGCTATGGGACTTATGTGGATGAACGTATCCATCTGGTTCCTGCTGCAATATATCTTATACACAGTGGGAGGCTCGAACCTACTGCTGCTGGTGCTGTCACTGCCAGTAATACTGGCGGGCAAGCCAGTCCTGTTCCTTATCGCAGGGTTGGTCTTTCTGATCGGCGGCATCGTTTTCTATAACACCGGCCGGCTGGCAGCCAGCCCCAAACCCAAACCCGGGCTGGCTTGGGGCATGCTCTCGTTGCTGGTGATCATTTCGCTGGTAATAATGCCGGCGTTAATGGCCTTTCTAGCCAACCCTGCTATTAAGCCACCTGCGGAGAGCAGCGTACCTACCCGCGACCAGACCTTCGGCTTCATCAGCGATATATATAACCTGGGAGAAAGGCGAACGGGGTCGGAAGCAGACCATAAGGCTATAGCCTACCTGGAAGCCAAGCTGCGCGATTTCGGCTATCAGGACGTGCGTGTGGAAGAAAGCTCATTCGACTACTGGGAGCCAGAAAGCTGGAGCATTACGGTTCAGCCGGGCACGAACGAAGCCTGGCAGCCAGAAACTTTCTATGTTCCTTACAGCGGTCCTACACCAGCCGGCGGGGTCACTGCTGACGCGGTTTACCTGGGCGATATATCGCAACCAAAATGGCAGGATGTGACTGGCAAAATCATTCTGGTTGATATACCGGCAACCCCTCTGGCGTGGGACCAGATGAAGTCTTTCAGCTATATGGCTTACGAGCCGGAAAATACACTAAAGGGGGTCTCGACACCGTATCCCATTGGCTGGATGATGAAGTATGTCGATTTTTACAAAGCGGCTGAATCGCACCACCCGGCAGGCATCATAGGCATACTCTATGATTACCCCGACATGGGCAAATTCACCTATTACGCTCCTTATGACGGCATTTTGAGACCCATACCGAGTATGTACCTGAAGTCAACTGAGGGTGAGAAAATTAAAACCCTACTGCAACAGGGCAGGGTTACGATCAACCTGGTGCTGCAGGCTAAAGTTGCACCGATGGGAGGGAAAAGCGCCACCGTCTATGCCCTACTGCCCGGGCAGAGTTCCAGGATAATCATCGTCCATTCACATCATGATTCACCCTGGAGGAGCGGTGTGGAGGACAGCAGCGGCGTGGGCATGGTGCTGGCATTGGCGAAATATTATTCACAGGTACCGCTGTCACAAAGGCCATACACCATGATATTCATGTTTACTGGCAGTCATATGGTGGGCGGTATCACTAACTATACCTTCATCGAGGAACACAGGGCAGATATCGTCTCCAATGCCGTGTTTGATATCGCCATTGAGCATATCGCCAATGACTATATGCCGGCGCCTTATCCATTGACTAACGGCGTACAGCCACGGGGCGTATTTCTGACGGAAAACCCGGTAACCGTGAGCCTATTCGCAACTTCAGTGGCGACTTCGCATGCCTCACGTACTTTGCTTTTCCCTACGGGGTCGCTGCTGGGTGTGCCCACCGACGCGCATTATTATTACCAGGCTGGCATTCCCATCATCAGCTATATCAGCGGACCCACCTGGCTTTTTGACCAGGCGGATACGCTGGACAGGGTGGCAAAGGAGCAGCTGGAGCCGCTTACCAGAATGTACATAGACCTGATTAGCCGGATTAACGCTACGCCTGAGATGCTGCTGCGCTTTAACCTGACCTGGTGGGTCATGGGGTTGATGATACTGTTAAGCCTGCTGGCATCACTATTTATGGCATATAGGAAAGAATAAAAGACCAAAACCAAAAGCCAAATAGTATAATGTCATATTCTTTCAAGGACTTTCCTTACGTTTTCCTGCCAATTTCGTCAGTACTTGTTCGAACACCTCAAATGGTTGTGCACCCTCAATTCGATATTTATCATTAATGATGTACGTAGGTACAGCAGTGATACCAAGCGCATAGGCCTTTTCAAGTTGGGTGTCTAGTACGTCTCTGTAATTGCCGGCTTCGGTCTCGAACTGCATTTCATCACCGTCCAACCCAACCTCTTGCGCCGCTGAATGCAAGACCTCCCACTTGCTAATGTCCTGCCCCTCGCCATACAATTTCTGGAAGACAACGCGGTGGAATTTTTCGTGCTTACCATGTGCACGCGCGTATTCACTTGCTTCGAGCGCACGTCGTGAATTGGGTAAGTTATCTAGTCTGACCAGAGGATAGCTATTATCATCTGCTATTTTCTGTAACCGCTCATATATAGTCGAAAACCTTTCGCGGACGTGTGGAGGCAGACGTACTCCCTCAGAAGGCCATTCAGGATGAAGGAAAAAAGGTCTCCACTCAACGTCTACGCTATATTCTTTCTTCAATCGTTCGACCACACCTTGGCCGACATAGCACCATGGTCAAACATAGTCCGAGTAGATTGTCAACTTTACCGCTTGATTATTAACATGTTTACTCATCTTTTCTTCTTGACTGCTCACTTTCTGTCATGGTCTCTTGGCAGCCTCACCGCCTCTTTCTAAGAGTCAGTAGGTATTAAAAGATACAATCTCCTCCAGCGGTTCTCTATTATGTTCCATGCTCATACTATTCTCACTGTAATATCCTAATGCTAATAGCACGTCTATTTTCTTATCCTTTGGGACATTTAGTGTCGATTTTACAGCCTCTTCATCAAACCAGCCTATCCAACAAGTTCCAAGCCCTAGCTCTTCTGCCTGCAGCACAAAATGCTCCCCGGCTATACCAATATCTATGAGATGATAGTCGGTACCACGTAACCTCCCTCCTATTCTAGTTAAGAACTTGTCTTTTTCAGATACGATTACGACGATGACCGGTGCCTTCTTTGCAAAAGAATTAAAAAATTGCATGCGACCGAAAGCATTATCGCACAGTCTTTTCTTGACGTCCTGGTCATCAACGATGATGAACTTCCAAGGCTGAGAATTAGATGCAGAGGGAGCCAACCTTGCTGCCTCAAGACATAACATTATTTTATTGCGCTCAACAGGTCTGTCAATAAAATCTCTGATGCTTTTCCTATGTTTTATCAAATCCATGAGTGACATGGTTATCATCTCCCTGATCAGCTCGAAATCTACTCACTTCAATCTTGCCCTAATTATATACTTATCCAGACCTAAACAGGGTATCTGATATCGCTATTGGAGATTGTAGCAGGGGTCGCCATGAGTAACATTCCATCGAATTGTGCAATTGTAGCTCTGGATAACAGGCCGCTATAAGCCCATCATTGTCTTGAAACCGCGGAGAAGATATACTGTATCCCGCTATAGACCCCAAAACCATAAACTAAACTACGAAATCAACAGTATATTACCTTAAAAAGGAGCTCCTATGAGTACTACACACGAGCATAATGTACCAGCCAGCATCAACCCTGAACTGAAAGAACACACCAAACTTTTCGAGCGTAAAATACACAAGGTCGGCGACAACGTGTATTGCGCGGTGGGTTATAACCTGGCCAACATTATAATGGTCGAGGGGAAGGACGGTATAGTCATCGTCGACACCGGTATGGAACTGAGGCAGGGACAAGAAGTCCTAGCCGACTTCCAGAAGATTACATCAAAACCGGTCACCAGCATTATCTATACGCACCACCATAGCGACCATGTTCAGGGCACGGGTGCCTTCGTCAGCCAGAAGGATGCAGCCTCCGGTGCCGTTCCTATCATCAGTCATGAGACGCTGATGCCTGAATACATCCATGAGAGCGGTTTCATCGGCCCCATCATGAGCGCCCGAGCCATATCGATGTACAACGCGGTGCTGGATGGCGACGATATGAAGGATATGAACGCTGGAATCGGACCGAGCTTTGGTCCTGGCAAGAACGTATTCATACCACCGACACAGACCTTTCATGACAAGCTTGACGTCACACTGGCCGGCATCAGGATGGAGATGCATTACGTGCCAAGCGAAGCCCACTCCGAGATTTGCATATATCTACCGGATTCTAAGACCCTGTTATCGGCTGAGGTCATCCAGGACCACTGCTACCCCAATATCTACACGGTGCGTGGTGCGGTCTACCGCAACCCCACCGACTGGTACCGCAGTATTGATGCCATGCGCGGATTCGCTGCCGAGGCAGAGCACATGGTGCTGCAGCACGGCACCCCTATTTCCGGCAGAGACTATATACAGCAGGTGCTCATGTACTACCGGGACGCCATCCAGTTTACACATGACCAGACGCTTCGTTTTTCGAACAAAGGTTACTCCAAGGACGAAGTCGCCAAACTGGTAAAATTACCACCACACCTTGAGAACTTCAGTCCGTGGCTGCGCCCGTTCTACGGCTCCGTCAAACACTCCGTGCCTCAGATAGTGTGCGGCAGTATCGGCTGGTTTGACGGTGACCCCTGCTACCTGGACCCCACGCCGCGAATTGAATATGCTAAAAGGCTGGTGGCATTGATGGGCGGCAGGGACAAGGTACTGGAAGAGGCAGATAGGGCATTCATCGGTGGAGACCCGCAGTTTGCAGCAGAGCTGACATCATACTTGATTCGCATCGACCAGAACGATATGGAAGCCCGTAAGCTCAAGGCAGCGGCTTATCGGGTGCTCGGCTATGCTGCTATAAATGCAACCTGGAGGGGGTTTTACCTGACCGGAGCCAGGATACTGGAGGGCTCGCTGGACCTCGACCCCATATACTCGTTGCTGGGTGACTTCCTCATATCGCCGGACGTGCTGAGCCTATTCCCAGCCCTGAACCAGGTGGAAAATATGCCGGTGCGGTTGAAGGCGGAGGAGACATTAGACCTGACCGAAGCGGTAGGTTTCCGTTATGCCGATACTGATGAACAGTATACACTGGAGATTCGCCGTGGCGTGGCCGAGGTACGATCCGGCCTGCCGGGCAACGCAGTGGCCACTGTTAAGGGCACACGAGCATCTATGGGGCCGCTCCTTTCAGGAGTTACGCCGATAGCAGAGGCGTTAAAAAGCTCGGAAATACAGATTGATGGGTCTAAAGAAGCCCTGGTGCAATTTCTCGGCCACTTCGAGATGCTCTACCAAAAATTCCCGAACTATTTCCTGAGGTAATCGTAGCGGAGGAAAAGGGAATATGACCGCCTTACCCCAACCACATAAAGCACGTTTTAGCCTGGCATTTATCCCTATATTGCAATGGCTTCCTCATTATCAGTGGCGGCAATGGCTGCGCGCGGACGTCATCGCGGGCATAACACTGTGGGGAGTGGTAGTCCCTGAAGGTATGGCATATGCCGGTCTGGCGGGCATGCCGCCACAGGCCGGTCTGTACACTGTCCTGGCTGCACTGGTAGCCTATGCCATATTCGGCACGAGCCGGCAGCTTGTGGTGGTGGCCACATCGGCTTCGGCAGTGATGCTGGCCGCGACCGTGACAGCCCTAAATCCACCTGACCAGAGCACTTACTTTGCTCTCGTCGCAGTCCTCGTGCTGATAATAGGTGCCATCTTTATTTTCGCGGGAATACTCAAACTGGGGTTCATCACGAATTTTATTTCCCGTCCCGTTATGGAGGGATTCATCTTCGGTTTAGCCATCTTCATAGTGGTCAAGCAGCTACCCAAATTATTCGGTATCCACGCGGGGTCCGGCAACACGTTAGAGCAACTTACGTACTTGTTCAATCATCTTGGTGAAACAAATCTGTTGGTGCTCGCCGTCGGTGGCCTTGCCCTAATTCTGCTCTTCGTATTGCACAGGCTTTCCCGCCGCATACCTTCAGGATTAGCAGTGCTCATCCTCGGTATAATGGTTAGCGCCGTTTTCAGTCTATCTGCTCACGGTGTTGCTGTCGTGGGCAAAATTCCCACGGGCTTACCGTCGTTTGTGCTGCCTGACATCCATCCCGATTACCTGTGGACATTACTGCCCAGGTGGGCGCTGCTACCCAGCGCCTTAGGTATAGCACTGGTTATTTATACCGAAGGGTTAGGTGCCGCCAATGCTTTTGCCTCGAAACACGATTATGAGGTCAATCCCAATCAAGAGCTCATCTCCTATGGTGTCGCCAACCTTGGGTCAGCCGTGCTGGGCGGGCTGGCTGCAGGTGGTAGCCTGTCCCAGTCCTCCGTTAACGACAGCGCCGGCGCTAAATCCTCAGTATCGCTCCTCGTTGCCGCCGCCATGGGACTAATTACCGTAGTTGCCCTGACGCCGCTCTTCACTATGTTGCCGGAGGCAGTTCTGGCAGCCATAATTATCTACGCGGTTTCACATTTGATGAAGTGGCGCCAGATGCAGCGGTTTTATCGTATAAACCCCATTGAGTTCTGGCTGGGCATGGTAGCTCTTCTGGGCGTGCTCATCATAGATGTTCTGCCGGGGCTGGCCATAGCGGTGCTATTCTCGCTCGTCATTGTCATCTACCGCTCCAGCCGGCCTTACGGCTCAATATTGGGCCAGGTTCCGGGAGAACCCGGGGCGTACACTGATATTCGAAGGCATCCCGAGAACAAATCGATACCGGGATTGGTCATCTTCAGGTTCAACTCACCCCTGTATTTTGCCAACGCATCATTATTTCACAGCCGTCTAAAGGAACTCATCAGCGCAAGCGTCCCGCCGGCAAAGGCCGTAATCGTTGACATGGTGACCAATGACCAACTGGATATCACCAGCATTGAGATGCTGGAGAAATTGACCGTCGAACTGGAACGAAACCGCATAGAAGTCATGGTGGCCGAAGTACACCAGCCCGTGCGTGAAATAGCACGGCGCTCCGGGCTTGCCGGGCATCTGGACAGGGCCAAGGTTTTCCCGACAGTGGACGCGGCCGTGCAGGACTTCCTGAAACGGAACCCGGTTAAGGGGTCTCAACAAACCGAATGACGCATCCCGGTTAAAGATAGAGGCCGCCGCAGGGCTCTCTTACGCTCGGGTTGATAGTGGCATTAAAAACTTAATTACGGCCTTATTTACTGCCTTTGATTTTTCTATCTGGGGCATGTGCCCGGCCTGGGGCATCATCAAGACTGAAGCATTCCTGATATCTTTGTTAAACATTTCCGCCCGAAGGGGTGAAATAACCCTATCCTCGGCGCCCCATATAATCAGAGTGGGACATTTTATATTGTTTAAATTTGAAGCTATGTACTCTTCATCTTTCACTATTGTACGCATAATTATAGGCGGCATTCTTCTGGCATTGACCGTACCGTAAACCCCGTGGTAGTTGTTAATCACCTCATCGGTAGCAAAGGAGCCGTCAAAATATATACCTTTCCTCAGCATAATCTTGATAACAGTCCGGTTAATGAGTGCCATTGAAATCTCACCGATTACAGGTGTCTTCAATAGCTTGAAAGGTAAAAATCCAACGCTCTGAGGATAGCCACCCGAATCGACGAGTACCAGCCCGGCGACTCGATGAGGGTATTTCAAACAGGCCATTAAGGCGATTTGCCCGCCCATCGAATTGCCGACCAGCACAGCTCGGTTAATACGATGTGCATTTAAGAAAGAGACAATAAACTCCGCATATCCATTTGAAGTATAGTCAAAAGTCAACGGCTTATCGCTGTAGCCGAATCCAGGCAAATCCAATGCATATACCGAGAAATGTTTTCCAAGTTCTTGAATATTAAATCTCCAGTCATAGGCCATCCCCATGAATCCATGAATTAGAACCACGGGCATCCCATTTCCAGCCGCTAAAACATGGATATTCAAGCCATTGATTTTTCTGAAGGTCCCACGTTGTATTTCGGCCCGGCAATTTCCCCCCATTTTGCCCTCAATACCGCATCAACTGTCGGCTGAGCTCTGCGAATCAAACTCAATATGAAACCGATGAAGTAATCGGTGCACTATCGGGGCAAGCATTACGGCAAGGGCAATAAGAAAGACTATACCGGAAAATAGTGCGTAAAAGGCAGCAAACAGTTTTCCGGCATTTGTGTATAGCTGATTGACCGGTCCCATGCCGCCGAGAATCATGGCCGCATTGACTGTGGAATCAATCAATGATAAGCCCTCGAACGTATGATAGCCGATAATGCCGAGCGCCAGTGAAGCGACCACAATTCCCACTGCAATTCCGACATGCAGAAGAGTGCGCAGGAAAAACGCAGTTCTAGAAATCAGAGGTTGTCGATAATGCTCATATATCATGGTATTAGCCCTGCCCACCGGACTTGTTATCAGTTATGGCACGTCCGGAGCCACAATTATACCATGTCATGGCACAACCGACGGTCACGCTCAAGATCTAGTCAATGTTATATCCCCAAATAAGCTGCTTTTTTATCCTGATTGCCCAAATGTTGACTATGTGGTATCGACAAATATCGGCTTGACTACTATAATAGATACAAGGTACATTAAACCTACTTATGAAGAAACATATTTTACGGAGCCAGGGTAATGGCCGTGGCCTTTACTTGACAGTGCTTTGCCTGCTCGCCATCTTCAGTGCATTTTTCCTTATTGCCAGCCCTGTACAGGCAATCCCAGTCATCTTCCCCGGCTCTTTGCCAAATGGGCAGGTCGGCACACCATATACAGCGACTTTAGTCGCGGCGTCAACAGTGGGTGCCTACACCTGGGCAGTAACAGGCGGCTCTCTGCCACCCCTGCTCACCCTCAATGCAGCCACGGGTGTTATTTCAGGCAATCCCACCTCACCCGGGACATTTACCTTTATCGTTACGATTACTGACACAACCGGCCCTTCATCCGCGCAGGGCTTCTTCATAACTATTACTCAACCTCCGTTAAGGTTCCTTACAACCAGTTTATTATCGGCAAAAGAGGGTGAAAGCTATTCTGCCGTCATTACAGTCAGCGGTGGGACAACACCATATACCTGGTCTATCTCCAGTGGGTCATTGCCTTCAGGACTAACTCTCAATGCAGGCACTGGCTATATATCAGGCATTCCTGACAAAGGCAGTAACGGCAACTACAGCTTTATGGTTCAGGTCACTGACAGCTCAGCCACACCTCTATCCGGTCAACAGAGCTTCAGCATAACCGTCGAGAAGGGAGGCTACGATGCTACTATCACCATCAGCAGCGGCCTCAAAGCTGGCCAGACAAAAGTATACGTTTCAGGAAGTACGATTGCTACTCTGCATGGCGGCCAATCCACCACACTCAGCCTTGACCTGGGAGCCATCCGCTCTGTTAGCGTCGACCCTACTGTGGAAGACCCGACAGAGGTTGGTATAAGATACAAAGCCCAAGAAAATGCCATAACCATAAATGAATCGTCACCTAATGCGAATTTCACTTATAACACAGAATATTCTATCGACTTCAAAACCGAGCCCTCAAAGGTAGGCCAGCTATCTGGCTCCGGTTGGTATAAGGAAGACTACACGCTCAGAACCAGTGCCCCGGACCAGGTTAATGACCCGAATAGCCCAGGTATACAATACCGTTTCGCCTACTGGAAATTACCTACAGGTGAAACCGTCTCGGGCAGAGATCTGAGCCTGACAGTCAATGCCGCCGGAAGCTGCACAGCCTACTACGACACATACTACAGGCTGACCTTGACATCACCTTATGGCGAAGCGGAGGGCAGTGATTGGTACAAAGCGGGCAGCGAAGCAAAATGGAGTATGAATAATCCGCAAGTCAAAATACAGGGTATTCTCGGTATATTCGGTGGCAAGCTAAATGCCGTCAATTCCAGCGGCACTACTCAGATGGATAGCCCCAAGACAGTAACGATAGATTGGCAGCCTGATTACACCCTGCCGTTCATTATGATACCCCTAACAATTGTCTTGCTTATTCTGGGCGGCTACGGTCTGTACTTGCTGCTTCGCAGTCTGCAGCCAAAACCGGCGGCACCGCCACCACCGTATTATCCGTATATGCCGCCACCACCACCTCCACAGCCCCTACAACCACCTCAAACCACTGTGGTAATGATAGGTGGAGATAAGCCCAAATTAGGTCCGGCGACGACCAGAGAGCAGCTCATGGAGAAATTCGGTGAGCTTCTCCAGAAATACGAAGATGAGATAAAGGTCACAACAGGCGCCAAGGAACTGCCTGGAGCCCCAATGGTTGGGGCAGATAAAAGATTGTCGGCACCGCAATCAATACCACCGGCAGCAGCCGAAGCAGCAACTCCACCTGAAGAGGAAACTACGACATGCAATTTCACCTCGAAGAGGGCTCTGAGAGTAGTTGCCAGTAATTGGAGACAGGTAGAAACCAGGACTGCGAAACTGCCAACGGGTGGCAAAAAGACGGCCGAAGATATGCCTGGCATAGCCATAATGTGGGCACGTGATATATTCCAGGAGTGGGAAATCTTGAGCTGCTGGTTGCCACGTGGTCATAAAGAACCACACGAAGGTAGTGTAGAAATAGTTTATAGCCGGATGAATACTGTGAATGAAGAGCAAATCTATGCTCCCGGGCAGGAACTGGAACCGCCCGCACCTCACTATACCGACGGTATGCCGCAGGTAGATATCGCTGCCAGAGAGGTTGTTGCCCCCGAAAAGCTACCCCCTGAAACGGCATCCTGAAAAACCTACATGGGTAGATCGAGACATCGACTCCCGTAAGGATCACCGTTGCCTTATTGCTCATTGTCGTACCTGTTGCGGCCTTCCTGGTCAGCAGAACAAAGAGGTAGTGCCATTCTTAACCTCCGTAAGCAACCAGATTGAGAAATCCCAAGTACTAAACCCTAAATTCTAAACAATACCAAAATTCGAATTCTCCAAGTTTAAAAACAGTTTTGATCATTAGTATTTTAAGTTTGTTTATATCTTAGAAATTGGGATTTAGGATTTAGCCGCTCGTAGTGCTAAAATTAATAGCCAATTTATACCACAAGGACATACTATGCCTTTAGACAAAATAATCGTAAAAGGTGCCCGCGAGCATAACCTTAAAAATATAGACGTAGCCATACCTCGTGATAAGCTGGTGGTCATCACCGGCGTTTCCGGTTCGGGCAAGAGTTCCTTAGCTTTCGATACCATATATGCTGAAGGGCAGCGCCGCTATGTAGAATCGCTTTCTGCCTATGCGCGACAGTTCCTGGGCCGAATGGAAAAGCCAGATGTCGATTACATCGAAGGACTAAGCCCGGCTATCTCAATCGACCAGAAAGGACCGTCCCACAATCCACGCTCAACCGTGGGCACGATGACCGAGATTTATGACTATTTGCGACTTCTCTTCGCCCGTGTGGGGCACCCTCACTGCCCCAAATGCGGCCGTGAAATCTGTCGACAGACAGTGCAACAAATCGTGGACGCAGTGCAGGAAATACCAACCGGCAGCAAAATAATGATTCTAGCCCCATTAATCAGAGACCGGAAAGGTGAATATCTGTCCGTTTTCAACGACCTGCGCAAGTCAGGGTTTGTCCGGGTTCGAGTAGATAGACGTATCCGCGACCTCTCCGAAGAGTTCGAACTGGACAAGAACAAAAAGCACACGATTGAAGCTGTGATCGACCGGCTCCAGATAGGCGAAGCTGAAAAAGGCCGCATCGCCGACTCAGTGGAAACGGCGCTCAAGCTTGGGGCCGGCGTCGTTCTCGTGTCAATCACAGATGGAGATGAACTGCTGTTTTCCGAGCACTTCGCCTGCGTCGTTTGCGGCATGAGCCTGGGTGAAATAGCCCCCCGGACCTTCAGCTTCAATAGCCCGCACGGAGCCTGTCCGGCATGCAGTGGACTTGGCATCAAGCTGGAAATAGACCCTGACTTACTTATCCCCAACAAGGACCTAAGTCTAGCCCAGGGTGCCATCCATGCCTGGGGATGGTTTGCCTGGCATGTCGGAGAACTTCAAGATTTAGCCGGCCGCTACGGTTTTTCACTTAGCACTCCTGTAAATAAGCTAAGCAAAGAGCATCTCAGCCTCGTCCTGTACGGCGAGGATGGAGAACTCGTCAAATACCGAAACCGCTACGGTCGGGTCAGAGAATACTTTACCGGATACGAAGGTGCCATCCCTTACCTCGAACGAATTTATCGCGACACCGAATCCAGCAATACCCGCGCTGACATTGAACGATATATGGCTTCTTCTCCCTGCCCAGTTTGTCATGGAAAGCGTCTTAAGCCCGAATCTCTGGCTATTACCGTAGACGACCTGAATATAATCGACGTTACCGAACTGTCCGCTTCGGAAGCATTACGATGGATACATCTGCTTACTGACCCAGCCAAGCCCCGTTTAACACAACACGAGCTAAAGATCGCACAACAGATACTAAAAGAGATAGGCACCCGCCTGGGCTTTCTTATAGACATCGGCCTTGGCTACCTGACCCTGGGCCGCCCTTCCGCAACCCTGAGCGGCGGTGAAGCCCAGAGAATCCGCCTGGCTACTCAGATCGGCAGCGGTCTTATGGGAGTCCTCTACATTTGCGATGAGCCTACAATTGGTCTGCATCCGGCTGACATTCATCGCCTCGTTGGAACAATGAAGCGACTGCGTGACCTGGGCAATACGGTTCTCATAGTTGAGCATGATGAAGCCATGATGCGAGCGGCTGACTATATTATTGATATGGGGCCCGGGGCCGGAGCGCACGGTGGGCAGATCGTGGCCGCTGGAACCCTGACAGATATCATGCAGTGCCCGGAATCAATAACCGGCCAATACCTCAGCAGGGCTAAACAAATCCCTTTGCCGCAAAGTCGCCGCCCCGGTTCAGGCAAAGAATTGATAATCAAGGGTGCACGCGAGAACAATCTGAAAAGTATTGATGTTCCTATACCTCTGGGCAAGTTCGTCTGCATCAGCGGTGTATCAGGCAGCGGCAAAAGCACACTTATCAACGAGGTGCTTTACAAGAAACTGGCTCAGATATTTTACAGAGCCAAGGATAGGCCCGGAAAATGTGACGATATTATAGGCATTGAGCGTATCGATAAGGTCATCAACATCGACCAATCGCCTATCGGCCGTACTCCGCGCAGTAACCCGGCCACCTATACGGGCACCTTTACCCCTATTCGTGAACTGTTAGCCACAGTGCCCGAAGCGCGTATGCGCGGCTACCGTCCAGGGCGTTTTTCCTTCAACGTCCGCGGCGGCCGATGCGAAGCCTGTCAGGGCGAAGGCTATATTCAGATAGAGATGCAGTTTCTTCCCGATGTTACAGTGCCCTGTGAGGTATGCAAAGGTAAGCGTTACAATCGCGAGGCTCTGGAGATTTATTTCAAAGGCAAGAATATAGCCGACATTCTGGATATGAGTGTAGATGAAGCTTTAACCTTCTTTGAACACTTACCTAAAGTAAGAAACAAGCTCGAGACATTGCGTGATGTCGGTTTAAGCTACATACGTCTGGGACAGCCAGCCCCAACTCTTTCCGGCGGCGAAGCCCAGCGGGTAAAACTTGCTACTGAGTTATCTCGCCGCTCCACGGGCAAGACCCTCTACATCCTCGATGAACCGACTACAGGCCTGTCATTCCCCGACATAGCCTGCCTGCTTCAGGTGCTTCAGCGGCTGGTGGATGCCGGCAACACGGTAGTGATTATTGAACACCACGTAGATGTAATGAAAAACGCCGATTATATTATTGACCTTGGGCCTGGTGCCGGCGATGAAGGCGGTTACATCATAGCTACCGGCACTCCCGAAGAGGTAGCACATATAGATACATCCTTCACCGGCCAATATCTACGCAGTGCGCTGGAAAAGCAACGGGAAGAGTACTCTTTAGCGAAGTAGTTGCTTGTCTAATAACTGAAAAGGCAATCTATTCAGAGGCTTGCTGTATCTCCTGCGCCATCAGGTTCTGGCGCGCATATTTATAGAGTTCTATAGCCGTTGCCGTCAACGGGACAACCAGTATTATGCCCCACAAACCGGCAATATAAGCCCCCAAAGGAAGTAAAACTAAAATCATGGCCGGATGTATCCTCATATAGGCTCCATGAATCCTGGGGACAAGAAATAAATTTTCTGACAGTTGTACGGCAAGATAGACAACGGCCGCCCAAATTGCTTTTTCTGGCGCGATAGCCAGTATGACAATTACACCGACAGCGCCACCAATCCACGGACCGAGTATGGGAACGAACTCCATCAGCCCCTGTAGAGCAGCCAGCGCTGGAGCCAATGTTATCCCCAAAGCCAACAACCCGATAAAACACATGACCGTCACGACGGCGGAAAGCATCAGCTGGGCACGAATCCATCGCCCCAAGACCCTATCTATGACCGCAACAACACCTCTGACATGTACAGCAATCTGCGGAGAAAAAGCAGAATAAAAGCTGCTGCTTAGTTTTTCCCAATCTTTTAAGATGTAGAAGAGGAACACGGGCAAGGCAATAAAACCCAAGATTACTCCAAATGTGCTCGAAACAACGGATAGGCCATTGGCGAAGGCGCCTTGCATAGCATTACCCAATGCCGTACCTGCGTTTTGAGCAATACCTCCCATCTGCTGCTGTGTTTCAGGCGGAAGCAATTGTTGAAGACCATGAAGCCAACCCTGTACAGTCTTCAAACCTTCAGAAAAATACTGTGGCGCATTTTTCAGCAAAACTGAAAAGGAACTAACCACACCCGTAAAGATATAGAAAGCCAACACGCCAACGAGCACCAAAATTACTATAAAGATAACTGTTATCAGAGAGGCTCGTCTGGCTGATAACCACCTGCCTTGACCGGGCAATTTCCGCTCAAGCCATGCAATGAGAGGATATAAAAGATAAGCCAGTATCAGGCCACAGACAAAGGGTAGTAAGACCCTCCAAAAAACACTTAGAAGCAAGACAATAAGAATTATGCCTAATACGAAAAGTATAAGCCGCCATTGCCTCTTGAAAATGTTACTCGATGTCTCCAACTCTAGCTCCTCTCGATGCGTTCAGTCCTAAAAATCGAGGGTGTTAATAAGTGAAGATGTGAGTTATTCCAGGGCACACCGCCCTCAGTAACCGAAGTGCTAAGCGATTATGTAAAGTTTAATCTGGCTTCGCTCAGGCTTCTTCCATTTTCGCTCGAGCTCTCTTTACGGCTTCGCCAGCAGTCTCCCTCACTTTTCTGGTAGCTTCTGCCGCCCTTTCACGAGCTGCCCCAGCCTTCTCCTTCAACAACTGCCTTGTCTCCTCGCCTGACCGCGGGGCAAAGAGAAAACCAATAGCCAGACCCAGTGCCGCCCCTACCAGAAGTCCAACGCCAAATCCAGTGCCTCCGTCTCTATCAGTCATTGCAGTCTCCTTTCTTTTCTTCCCTCTTGAATAATTTACTAGCTAACTCAATACCTTGAACTATACCGCGAATTAAAGTCACAAATTGAACTGCGGGCTTTACTACTTCGTCCTTCACAGTAGAAGTAATCTCGTATACAGTAGAAGTAATCTCGTGTATGGTCGCCGAAGTCGCCTTCATCGAATCCAATACTGGCCTTATCTTACTATATAATAAATATGCCAGCACAGCGATGAATATGACCACTACTGTTATTACCAGTCCCGAGATACAAATAACAAGGTCTCTGAACCACCCGATATCCATAGTAATACCTCCCTTTTATTTCCTGCGTAAAGTCTTTGATTTCCTGCGTAAAGCCTTTGACTTCCTCTCGCGGAGCCACAGAGTCACCCCTACTACTATAAGCGCCCAGGCAGCAATAAGGAATTGCGCTTGAGTTGCCGAAACGAGGCCACGGCTCACCAAAACCGTATTATAGTTAGTAACGAGATATACGAAGCAGGCCAGTAGATAGAATTTCCATCCCCAACCCTTGGCCACTCCCCAACCAGCCAGAGCCGTAGAAGCGACGTTCAGACCCAAAACAAAAAAACTCTCCCAGAATCCTGTTATCGCCGGAAATCCCTCAGCTTGTACCAGCTGCCAGCTCCAGTTAGAACCGCGAATAAAATAATTAAGCGCCCACTGCGCCTCAAGTATGCCAAAACCGGCCCCGGCCACAGCGCCGACTAGTAAACCTAACTTAGGCTCAATCTCCCTGTTTTTCCGCCACCAATAGATGCCCACCGGCAACAACTTGGCCCCTTCCCAGACCAGTCCAAAAATGAAAATGGATGGTATACTCAGAAGCCAGCTCCAGCTCTCAACGGTCTGTTGATTCCAGAAGTAACTGAGTAATTTACTAATCCCAGCCCCTACTATGAAGTAGGTAATGACGATGGCAATGGGTGCCAGAATGGCACCGGCAACTAGAACCACCCACAGCCACGGCTTAGTAATCATCGGTGGGCGATAGCAAGCCAGCCAAATAGCACCAAAGATTACTGCTAAGCTCCACCCCCATACACTGGGATTAGCGAAAAAATACGGAAAGAAATCGAACATTTGCTGTATGACGAATTTCCTCTTATGGTTCCACTATATCTGAGTCATTCTGCTTATATCGTGAATCGGGCTAAATTCTGCAAATTCCATTGGTTTGAAACCGGTTTCGACGCCTGATACCGGCGGCAATGTTGGCGACGGCTTCTCCTTAATGAAATTATCATAAATGAAGTAGGCTCCCATCAATAAAATCGCAATAATTACCAAACCAAGGCATCCCGTAAGCCAGGGGTCGGACTTCTGTTTGGTTTTAGTTTCCTCTTCTCCACCTTCTCCACGTCCTCTAACGGCCGCCGGTTGTTTGGGAAAAGGCTTTACCCTCTGTGGTGTTGGCCAGAAAAGGCTCTGGCGACACCCGGGACAATTTACCAGCGTAGAGTCAACAACAGCACCACAGTAAGGACAATTATATTGAAATCTCTGCCCGCAAACCTGGCAGAACGCCTGACCTATACAGTTCTGTGCACCACACACAGGACAAGGAAAAATCTGTTGCATACTATTATCGCCCTTGTTTAAAGTAAATCGGTACTATTAGTCTATTAAACTTCTTGCCTGAGACAGCAGCCGGTCCTAATTGTAACTTGCTAACGCTTATACTTCAAGCCAGATGACTTAACTTCATTCAATCACTTTACACGGCTGCAATCATAAAGTATACTCTAAACTTAATCCTTTAGTGCCATCTTTATTAAGAAGTGTAACTTATGACAATCAAAATCGTTACTGACAGTTGTTCCGATATTACTCAGGCGGAAGCCAAAAAATTAGGTATTACAGTAGTGCCGGCTTATCTTCATTTTGGCAATGAGGTCTACCGTGACGGAGTAGATATCGATTGTGACCAATTTTACGAGAAACTAACAACCAGCTCTATTCACCCGTCTACTGCGGCACCATCGCCGGGAGATTTTGCCAAGGTATATGAAGAGGTAGCCAAAGAAACCAACGAGATCGTCTCTATACACGTTACCAGGAAGCACAGCGCGATGTACGATTCTGCTCTGGTGGGAAGAGACATTGCCAAAGGAAAAGGTTACAAGATTGAAGTTATTGACTCACAAGGCTTAACTATGTGGCAGGGTCTTGTTGCCATAGTCGCCGCTCAGGCTGCCAGGGCCGGATGCAGCTTACAACAGGTGGTAAACAAAGCTCATAGCACTATCAATCAACTGCATGCCATAGCGCTTTTGGATACTCTTAGATATGCAGTAAAAGGCGGACGTCTGGGCAATACCATTTTCGCCCTGGAATCAAAGCTTAACATCAAGCCTTTGATTACCCTTGTTAACGGAGAGATACGTCCAGCCGGATTGACACGCAGCCGAATGAAAGGCATAGACCGACTGCGCCATTTCATAGCGACATCAGACATCGACGACCTCGCCATAGTGCACAGTACTACGATAGATGATGCACGAACGCTGGCTGACTACGCCCGGTCGCTCTTTCCCAACCTAATACCGAGGATATCAAGACTAGGGCCTGCATTGGGAGTACACGGTGGTCCCGGCGCACTGGCTGCAATTGCAAAAAGCGCTAAGTAGAGCTAAGCCGGCCAATCCAGTAAAAATCCGTGTTATGGTTCAGTTTGAATGGCTGCCCCCCAGCAATTCATCTATTTTCTTAACCAGTCTTTCACCCTCGTCTGCCGTCAGTCCAAGATTGCTTTCAAGCTTACTTATATAACCGTCCAGGTCAGGAAACCGGCCCCTCACCAGAGCTATTTTCTGGTTCTGCTCTTCCACTTCCTTATCTATATCTGCGAGATTAATATTCAACTCCAAATGCCTATTAAAGAATTCCAAGACTTTCTTACAAGCCTGTGGGTCTTCAACCGTCATTAAATAGAAAGGCACGGGTACCCAAAGGCAGGCACCGGGAATATCTCTTATCTTCGCAGCCCAAAGAAGGTAAGAACTGAAGGTTGGTCTCTGGTCTTCGCGCGTTTCATAATCCATGTCATGGACTATGTCATAACCGCCTAATATCCTCTTCATCTCCGTCGAATTGACCACCGACAACAACGTTCGTGGCGTAGTATGCGCGCTTGGCAGCACCATACCACCAACGGTATATATCTGCTTAACCTTAAAATATTTCTCTGCGATATCCAGGACCAGGTTAATAAACCCGTACCAATCGAACCTGGGTATATCACTCTTGAAAATCACAAAGTTCTCAGTCCGGCACCGATAGAATTTGCTTTCTGGAAATTGAGCTATATCGTCTTCTACTGTAACTCCGCTGAGCGAGAAAAAGCCATCGGGACTAATTTCGCCAAGCTCTCGGCCTTCCAGTTGTCTGGCCAGATAATCAGCAACCTTTGAGCCGAGCCTCCCGACATCCTGGTTCCAGACTATAACCACCGACGAATTATCAAACTTAGGTCTGGTAAACAGTTTAAATGATTTCCCCTCGCTCAAAACTGGTCTCTCCCGGTGTCTTTCTTGAACAACTTGTCTATTTCCTGCAGGATTTTCTTCTTGTCCTCTTCCGTTATCGGTTCCGGTTCACTAGGCTTGGCATAAACAACATATTTTAATTTATCAAGTTGCTCTTTAATCTCTGAAGGAAGTTTTTGATAAACACTTTCGATTTCACTATCGCTTTGCTCGATAAGTGCGTTGATTTCGTCCATAGGTATTTTAATGGCCAGGGCAGCGCTCAATACCTCAAGCACTGCCTTGGACCCCTTGGGATACGGAATTGGAAAACCGTGGATGTAAATTGGTATCTCACCCATAACACATATAGCCTCCAACCCCCTTTTCTTAGCTACACCTAACAATAGTCCATTCAGCCCGGTAATGTTACCTTGACCGTCCCTACCTTCTACCTCAGACATCAGCACAGTATTTCCATAACGTTTTATCTCGTCAAGCAGATCCTTACTATTAGGCACCACCCAAACCCTCGACCTGGTAGTGTGATGGATGGGCGCCACAGCTGCACCTGATGTATACACCCTCTGACACCCGAATCTCTGTGCTACGTCCAGAACGAGATTAGCCATTCTATAAGCCTTTGTTCCCTCAGCATAAACTCCCGCGCCATCACTAGGCTGTTCTTCTCCAATAAAGAACAATAAATCTTTTTTCCCAGTTTTTTTAAAATAGAACTTGTTATCAGGGAACTCCAAATCTTTCAATTCACCGTCTCTTATCAAAACCTTTCTGGGATAGAAGAAGTCCCATGATTCTATCTCGCCGAACTCCTCTGCCGCGACCAGCCTTCTAAGCATATCGACAGCCATGATGCCAATGTTCCCAATTCCTGGCCAGCAGGCTATCAAAACCGGATCAATCAACTTCGGTTCCTTATAAAGTCTGACTCCCATCACTAACTCACTTTTTAGAATTCATGTCCGACCCGAATAAGTATAACACAACCTTAATAACTTCAACTCACGGATAAGGCCCGTATAACATCGCTGAAATTAGATGACTAGCAGATTGGCCAAAAGGTAAATATTGAAAGAAGACCGGGCTAAAGCTATGATAAACTAATTAGCAATAGACAATAAATGGGAGGCAACCTGTTGTTCAAAAAAATACATGTATTCAGGATCAAACCGGGCCAAGAATTGCTTGGCGGCATATCGAATTATTGTCAGGATAATAGTATCTCGTCAGGTGTAATCATCGGCATTATCGGCTCGGTGGATAACGCCAAACTCAATTTCCTGAAAGCGTTACCAGGTAAATATGAAAGCGTGGACTATATCGGTCCCTTAGAAATTGTCTGTGCCCAGGGCTCTATAGCATTAAAAGATGATACACTTATTATCCACATACACATTCAACTCTCGGGACATGATATCTGCTCCGGCGGCCATCTGGCCGGGGCAACCATATTTTCTACCGCCGAGGTAACAATAGGGGAACTTGATTACCAGCTTCGCCGGCAAATGGACAACTATACCGGCCTTAATGAGCTGGTCGATTGAATATCAGATAAGGAGACAAACGGTGAGCGTCATAGAACAATTGGAGCCTATTTTTAAACCTGAATCCATCGCCATACTGGGCGCTTCAGATAGACCTGGCAAATGGGGATATGTAATGGTTGAAAGGCCACTAAATACCGGATTTGGTGGAACTATATATCCGGTAAATCCAAATAAAAAAGATATTCTCGGCCTGCCCACTTATCCAAGCGTCCTCGACGTTCCCTACCAGGTCGACCTGGCAGTTATAGTAGCTCCAGCTGCCGTCTCGCCCATGCTGATGCAAGAATGTGTTGCCAAACATGTGAAAGGCGCCATCGTTATTTCTGCCGGGTTTGCCGAGGCCGGTAAAGAGGGTAAAGCGCTTCAAGAAGAGGTGGTAAGAATAGCCAGAGAAGGAAGGATACGATTTGTGGGCCCAAATTGCATGGGAATATGGAGTGCCGCCGGAAAGCTCAACCTCTGCTTCGATCAAGCACCTAAGCCGGGAGCCATCGCCTTCGTGTCACAGAGTGGTACCTTCGGCGGCTATCTATCCGAAATAGCCAGTGCCAAAGGTTACGGTCTGAGCAAATTCATCAGCATCGGAAATCAGGCAGATATCACCGCTTCTGAATACCTGGAATACCTTGCCGTGGATAATGATACAAAAGTCATCGTTTTCTACATGGAGGGTTTTAAGGACGGCAAAAGATTCTTCGAACTCGCCAGAGAAGTTATAAAGGAGAAACCCATAATCATCTATAAAGGCGGTAGCACTGCCGCCGGTGCCAGAGCCACGTTATCGCATACCGCCTCACTCGCTGGTTCTGAGGACGTGTTCGAAAGTATGTGCCGGCAGGTAGGTATCATACGGGCTGGCGAAGCTATACATTCCTTCGAAATGGCCGAGGCGCTCGTAGGACAACCCTTGCCCAGGGGAAAACGAGTGGCTATTATGGGAAGCGGTGGACAGGGTGTCGTTGTTACCGACGCCTGCGTCTCCCTGGGGCTTGAAGTTCCTGAGTTCGACAGTGAGACCACCAGTGATTTACAAAAACTGTTACCGGCTCATGCTCCACCGGCTAAGAATCCAGTTGACTTCGCCGGCAGCTACCGCACCACCCTTAACGAGGTGTTAGTAGTAGAAAAATTCCTCGGCCTTGACTACATAGACGGCGTGATAACGAATGTTCCCGTAAACCCAATGATTTGGGGGCTTAAACCCACATCAGCAGAAACCGACAAGACTTTATCTAATTCAATCGAAGCTTCGTTTCAAGCTTGCAGACGTTTTGCCACCCTCCCCCACAAATATAACAAACCGATTATTACTGTGCGCTTCCGCCGGACTGACGACCCTACTATCGAAATCCTGAAAGAAGCCGGCATACCTGTATATGACACACCTGAGCAGGCTGCACGTGCTATGGCTGCACTGGTCAAATACGCGGAAGCTCAAAGGGCTATCAGGCGTGATTGACGGTTTCAAGGAGCACCAAAACAACCTTGACACTATCTCAGCGCAAAAGTTATACTTTTTGCCGGGGCCATTAGCTCAGTTGGTTAGAGCACGGTCCTGATAAGACCGGGGTCTGTGGTTCGAGTCCACAATGGCCCACCATGTTGTACAGTAGGCAGAACCGCGATCTGTTCCTGCGTCGTGCCTCCCTTTGAAATTGGAATTGTATAGGTGAGGCATGCCTGGTTCCCTGTGACTTTAACCTCTTTGACAAAGCTCTTGATAAACGACTTTCTTTCAATGATAGAACCGTCGCTTAGTAGGCTTCTAAGATCATCGACGTAGCGCTTTACGGTTTGTAGATCGGCAAGCTCGACTTTCCGGTCCTTTAACTGCCACTCAAGCTCCCACCTTCTATTTTGTAGGTTATCTCGGCGTTCCCTGAGTTGTTTTATACGTGGTGCTATGTCTGTGTCTTCTAATCTTCCGGTCTCGATCGCATCGTACAATCTGTCCAGACGTTTATCGACATCCATAATCTCGCAGTTAACGGTGTCAAGATTTGCCCTATATTCTGTAGATAGAGAATCCATCTCTTCATTTACCAGACGTACGAGTTCTCGCAAATTGTCTTCAGTCAAGATATGTTCCCTTATTTTGTCAATCACTAGTGTCTCAAAATCCTTGCTGTTGATATATCTGGTGTTACAAGCGCCTGATCCCTTCTTGAGCAAGCTTCCGCAGACGTAATAGCTGAATCTTCCACTCTTGGCGTTGTTGCCGACGAGAGCTTTACCGCAATAGCCACATTTAGCGATTCCACTAAGTAGAAAACTGCTGGCGGTTCGTTTGGGGTGAAGATATGCCGGTGCTCGACTTTTAAGTATGCTTTGCACCTGTAAGAAAGCATCTTTATCGATTATCGCTGGCCAGGCGCTTTCCACACGGATGGTAGGTAATTTCCTGATGTTATTTCTGCCCCAGACCAGGCAGCCAGTATAAGCCTCGTTGCAGAGTATGTGATAAAGAGTGGTTTTTATCCATCCTTTACCTCTGGGTGCTTTGATACCTTCTGTGTTCAGACCTTTGAGGATTTCTTTTAGACCTTTTCCGTCTTGGGCTTCCCTGAACATTCTAACTACAACTTCAGCCTCATGCGGTTCAGGTTCCAGCTTTGGTCTCTCCTTACCACCATCCCTTACTCTTATTCGCCTATATCCATACGGGGTGTAGCTGGCGATGTAGAACCCTCGTGAGGCGCTTTCCCTCATACCACGAGTAACCTCTTCGCCCAGGTTCGCCGAGTAGAATTCGTCCAAGCTCTCTATGATTGCTTCAGTAAGCTTGCCGGTTGGCGTATCTTCAACCGGCTCGTTGATCGATATCACCTGGACTCCCATCTTTCGCAACATCGTCTTAAACACAATAGAATCCTGTCGGTTACGAGCAAAGCGGGAATACTTCCAGACGAGTATGACATCGAAAGGTTTTGAAGAACGTTTGGCAGTGGCAATCATTTCCATAAATTGAGGACGGGATGAAGTCTTGCCGCTCTCCGCCTCGTCTACAAATTCTCTTACCACAACGTAACCGTTTCGCGCCGCGTATTCGCGTAACGCTTTCAGCTGCGCTGATATTGAGAGTTCGATATCCTGCTTCTCCGATGACACTCGAGCGTAGATTGCTGCTTTCATGACATGCCTCCGAGCAATGGATTATTGTCTCACGATACCACGTAGTCCGCATTCCCTGTTAAATCGGACAGTAATCACACCTCCCTGGTACCACCCGCGTCAGAATTATTTTAGTGAGCTCATCTTTCACCTTGGACAGGATCTGGTAGAACTCGGACACAATCCCGGACATGTGGAGATATTCCTCCCATGCCAGTGCCTCGACCATCATCCTGTCAAACGTAGTTTGTATCTTTTTGACCCGTACCTTTGGTGCCAGCGCTATGAGAAAAACGCCGCGCTCCAGCCGTATTCCCGAATCTGTGGGGACGGTCTTGTAAGCCTGGTCATCAAGGCCCTGCCCGCGACTTGCCTTATTCACTAGGTGGGATAGCATTGCCTTGACGAAATCCTCATCAAGTCCCGATTTACCTGGTTCTACGCCAACTGGCAGCGATAGACTCTCTCCCGCTTCAGCGGCAATACGCTGTCTTAAGTTCGTTGCGACCTCGCGAAACTCAACTTCCATGGTCCCCAACCGCTCAATGTTTTTCCAGACGCGCAGTTTGGGCACATGCTTCTTGAGAGCCTCATATAGCGGATCATCTCTCAGTGACAGCGACAGACTTGAAGGGGTATTTCTTATCAGATCGGCCCTTATCTTCTCGGCCAAGGAGCAAAGATCAGCATAGTGCATTTCCAGCGCCTCCCGCAGCACCATCTGCCTTGACTGCCGTCGGTCCCGTTCCTCTCTAGCTTTTTCCACCTGCTTCCGCACCGTCCTGACATCGTAGTAATCCGTTTTGGCAATCTGCGGCACAGATTCCCCTCTATCTTCAAGGCGCCGCAGCCACTCCCTGGCCTTCTCGGGTGGGACCGGTGGTTTTTTGGTGCGTTTGACCATGTTCATCCTCCTCAGGTTCAAAATGGTATTTGCTGCTGAAATAATAGCATAGTTACCATATGTTGTCAAGTGCTGTGGGATGTATTATTTAGGCATGATATCACTTGACAACTGTCTGACAAGATGCTACTTTGGCGATATCGGGTGATTTCGGCCATGTCAAACTCCGAGTATGAGATCGGCGATGTTAGTGAACAGCCAAAGTTACAAGGCTTGAGGATTTTGGCAAAACTGATCGCCAAGCGACTGCTGGCGAAACATGCTTGTGATCAAGAGCGAGGACCTGAACGTCCCTGACATGGATAACGTGGACTCTTTGACATGTTATGTGCAGCACAGGAAGTCCTCCGATAGACGGGATAAATATGGCTCATGGAAGAACATGGAGACAAAACAGATCTGTCAAGAAAGACCACTCAGTTCCTCTGATTTCTATTTCGCAAAGGTTAGAAGGAGGTCAAAATGTCAAACATGAAATGTCCTGAGTGCGGTTGTACTATCCCGCCGGATTTGTCGAAATGTCCGAATTGCGGCCGTAAAGATGCAGAGACAAGACCCGTAAAGAATACTAAGGAGAATACTAGTGTAAATGGCGGTATCACCACGGGCCGAATCGGCTATGCAATCAAATGCGAGACACATGGGAAAATACATATAACGGCAAGTGTTGCCTCGCCACCAACCAGGTGCCCATTTTGCTGACTTTCTCAACATGTGCAAATTTTACTTTGGTTTCGACTTTTGTTTTGACTTCAATTTGGGCTTTGATTTGGACTTGGACTTGATCCTCGACTTAACTGTGGTTGGTGGCTATAGCGGTCTTACTGCAAAACCGAATACTGTTACCTTTTTCGAACTTACCTTGATATCCAGTTAATCTATTGTTCTATCTATTAGTCTTTGTTGCCAAAATGATCATCTGAAAAGGAGGTTAATCATGGTTACCTGTACGATCTGTAAGAAAGAATTTAAGAATACGCAGGGTTTGGCTGGACACAATCAGTTTGTTCATTCCAATAACGGTGACCGCTCCAAGGAACCAGCAGCTCAGCTTGCTGAGCAATCCCCAGGCTTCAGCCTTGGGTTCCCACCACCTGCTCAGCATGGGCTCGGTGGCCTGGAGCAAAGGTTAGCAAGGCTAGAGCAAGCTATTGGACTGAGGGACTCTGATCTGGATGTCCAGTCTGGTTATACCGAAGTACCACTTACCCGGCGACTGGCAAGCGTAAGTGAGCGAGCAGCTGAGCAAGCTGAGCAGGTCGCTGAGCTTACCCAGCAGCTGAGCCAGTTTAGTGAGCAGCTCGGTAAACTGACTGAGCAACTGGAATCCGGATACGTTTCTCGAGAGGCGCTGGGTACTATGGTAGCCGAGCTTACTGGAAAATTTAAGTCGCTTCAGAATGAGACATCGAATACATATAAAATGCTAGCTGCTGGTATACACGAGAACGGCGAATCATGTAAGGATCATCTCTCGAAAATAGAAGGAAAAGCAACGGCTACAGCTAACGAGTTATATGAGCTATCGACAACTGTGAACCATATCCGGGAGTCAGTCCGAAGTGATCGGACTTCAATTAATCAGGTAAATACCAAATTAGTTTCGCTCGAACATATGTTATCTGAGCTTGAGAATAAAGTTGCCGAAGTAAAGCAACTTACCCGACGTGTGCCGACGGGGGAAACAGTCGGTATTGAGTTAAGTGACAAGCGCGAGCATCACTTCCGGGAGTATAAGAGTTCAGAGGGGTTAGCTCATCCTCATAGAAGTAAACAGGATTTAATGTTGGGTGACCGCTGGGTAGATTTGGCCGAACCGGAGGACTAAATAGAAACCAATTTATTCTGGAGCTTAAAACTGAGCTATGCCTGGGCCTCGGTCGAACACCTGTCAAGTCGATGAGTTCTAATGAAACTGGCCGGCTGTTGATACGAATAGGCTGGGTGGTTGTTTCAAGTTCCCCATTTTAGCTGAACGTGCAACATAGGTAACAAATCAGGCGAATGTTGGCCACACGGCATATTGTTACAGAAAAATCAACAATGGCCATAGCCAAAACTAGTGAGCAACTCCGTAACCTAGGCGAAGTCACAATACTTTATTCTCTCGTTACAAGCTCTTTTCTTAACTCGAGTGGTTATAGCCGTAGTTCGATTTCAATTCTTCGTGGAAACGTCGAGTACCGTTTGGGGAAAATGCTCACGAGGAATTAGGGGGGACATTATTGACTTCTTCGCCGATGGTAAGAGTATCATTGAAGTCGAGTTGCATTTCGAGATTTCCTTCCCTACCGAACCCAAATAAATCCTCACAAACAAGCAATACCCTTCGGACAATCGAATGGCAGATTTTTAGATTACTTCGCTTTTTCGAAGCTCCACGATCTCCTGAGTACTATAGCCTAGCTCGTTAAGAATCTCTGCATTGTGCTGCCCCAAAAGAGGAGCTGGAGACCTTATTTCTGCTGGCGACCGCGAAAACTTCATCAATGGGCCAAGTACCTTCACTTTACCCGCGGCAGGGTGGTCAATTTCAGACATAATTCCACGATACCGGACATGAGGGTCGTCAAGCACCTGCTCAAGGTTAAGAACTGGCCCAGAGACCACCTTTGCATTATCAAGCTCACTCAGTAGTTCTTCGACAGATTTGCTTGCTACCCATCCCGCCACTATGGCATCTACTTCTTTTCGGTGTCGCACTCTAGCTTCTGCACTCGAGAATCTCGGGTCGTCGACTAGCTCTTCTTTTCCCATAGTTTTCGCTAGCCTGGCCCACTCATGATCGAAACCTGCAAAAATCATCACGTATCCATCCCGAGCAGCATAGCCGTTGGCCGGTGCCACGTTAGGATCCTCATTTCCTACTCGCCGTGGGACCTTGACGCCTACAAGATAATCTGCCCAAAACTCTAGGGTTATGCTGCATGCAATATCATGCATTGAGATATCTATTTCCTGACCTTTCCCAGTTTCCTTTCGATAATACAGCGCAGATACAATAGCCAAAGCGGTCATCATGCCACCCATGAAATCAGTAATGCTGGGCCCAACCTTAGTGGGCTGATCATCTGGATAGCCGGTAAGGCTCATTATACCTGAAGCAGCTTGGATCACTGGATCGTAGGCTCTTCGCGAAGAGTAAGGCCCATTCTGCCCGAATCCAGAACTGGACGCATAGATAATTTGAGGATTTATTCTTTTCAACTCTTGATAGCTGAGCCCCATCTTGTCCATTGTTCCCGGTGAGAAGTTGTTAACTATCACATCCGCTTTTCTTGCCAGTCTGTTGAAGATTTCCTTCCCTTGCTTGCTTCTGAGGTTCAGGGTGACACTTTTCTTGTTGCGATTAAGTTGCATAAATGGGTAGGACTCATTTCCAATCTTGGGAGGGGCGGCTCTTGCCACTTCTCCTTCAGGAGGTTCAACTTTGATGACCTCGGCTCCCAGATCGGCAAGCATTGTTGTCGCAAAAGGTCCATTCAGAACTTGAGTGAGATCTAGAACCGTAACACCTGCTAGTGCACCTTTCATGTTAATATCTCCTTGAAACAGAATTGGTACGATTTAGAATTGCAGTCGCGCCTCGTGAATAATACTCAATTCAACTCTTAATGAACATTACGGCCAGTTTTCCCTCCAGTGCCTGCCGATAGGTCACTAGGTGGTCGATCGGAACCAGTGCTCGCTCCCGTTCTGTATCAATTGATTATTGAGCAGCATGGAGAGTTCCCGAACTTCCTTAGGATATATCACTTACAGGAAAAGGCTGTATTTTCAACCTGACCAGGCATACTTTACTGAGATTAACTTAGAATATGTCCTTCTTAGCAACCCATTCTGGGATGTATTTGTAATACTCTGGGGGATTTGCCTGAGCTAATCCTTTATAGGTTGCCCTAGCTAAGGCGATTGTGCCACGTCTATCCCGATATAGGCTGACCAACCCCTTCTTTTCCAGACTGACTAGATGTTTTTTAAGGTCTTCATCGTTCACAGCCAACAGCCCTTTGATGTCCTCTATTGTCATGTGCAGCCCTGGATTAATCCGGTATTCCTCTCCAAGTACTTTTATGACATCATCTTCACTTGAGCATAACCTTGGTGGCGGTGCCTTTCCTAAAGGCATTGGCACCTTAAGCGCATCGTCTATAACTCTGGCTGGAACCTTCAAATCTGGCATCAGGCTCCTCAACCCCTGCCTGTAAATGAGAAGTCTCGCCACCTCGTTGGTGCCAGCAGCAATTTGCATTAGCTTTACATCTCTCATAATCCTCTCGACAGGATAGTACCGGGTAACTCCATTACCTCCCATACACTGGATAGCTTCAATTGCAGTTTGCAAGGTGCTATCGGTAATGTACATCTTTGCCATTGCTGCTTCCAATGGTACTTCTCTGCCAAGGTCAAGGCAGTACGCCGTATAATATGTCAGTAGTCTTGACAGTTGCAGCTTCCAGATCATATCGGCAACCTTAAACTGATTTGTTGCCATGTCTCCCGTCCGCTGACCAAATTGGACTCTCCGTTGTAAGTGCTGCACGGCGTATCGAATCGCCTCTCGCATCGAACCCAGTGGTGCAGCCGCGTCGAGAGTTCTCTCTACGTTCAGACCACTTGTCATCACTTGCCAGCCGGAACCCTCTGCACCTATTCTGTTCTTTACCGGTACCGCTGAATTGTCGAAGTTAAGGTAGCAATTATATATTCCATCCATCCCCATGAGATCGTTGACCTTTTCGATCGTGAACCCAGGTGTCCCCTTCTCAATGATCAAACCAGTAAGGTGACAATATTTGGCTATATCCTCGGCTTTATCGCTGGTCTTTACGTAGGTCATGTATATATCTGCTGCTGCAGCCGAGGTCTGGAATCTCTTCTTTCCATTGACGATGTAATAATCGCCATCCTTGGCAGCAGTGGTCTCTATACCTGCTATGTCTGAACCAGCATACGGCTCGGTCATAGTTATAGCACCGAGTAATTCTCCCTTAGCAATCCTTGGGAGCCATCGCTTCTTCTGCTCATCGGTTCCATCGTGAATAATCTGGTGAATACCACCTTGCATGGTACATGCTAAGGGTAAAGATATTTCACCAGCCCGTCCTGTCTCCTCCAGTATGATGCAGGCACCGGTGACTCCCCATTCCTCTGCCCGACCCCCGTACTCGGCCGGGATTTGCGCCCCAAACCACCCCCTTCTAGCCATCTCCTTTATCGCTTCCCAAGGAAACTCCTTTTTCCAGGCACATCTCTCACCCAACGGAATCAGTACTTCGTCTGTAACCGCCTTTACCTCTTCAGCAAGCTTCTTCTGAGTTTCGTTCCACCATGGATAACACTCCATTTTCCTTTCGACCTCCTTTTCTCTTTATTTCTGTAAGAAACGCGTAATTTCGAAACACGGGCCAGCTCACACCTGACCCGCTTGTCATGACCGCATCTCTCTCACATATCAGCAACGCTAGCCTATTGAAAGGGTATTATCCTTCAACAGGAAACCTGTCAGGCACTTAGCTATATTCTCTGTTTCTTTCTAAATTATGGCTACCAATCATACCGATTTGTCCCATCCTGGGATAACCACTACCATGGCTGCTTGCTTGCCGACAGGCCACTACTCGGTTTTTCAACAGCCAATTCATATAGTGGCACCACCGTCTATGGCGAGAACCTGCCCGGTTACATAGCTAGAGGCATCGGAGGCTAGGTAAATGACAGCTCCTACCATTTCTTCTGGTTCGGCTACCCTCCTCATAGGAAGTGTGCTCATTGCACCCTTTAGGACCTCTGGATTATTCCAAAGAGCTTCACTGAAGCGGGTCTTGGTCAGTCCCGGCGCTATGGCATTCACCCTAATATTGTATTTAGCCCATTGCTGCGCCATGACCTTAGTCGCCATGATCACCCCAGCTTTACTGATGGAGTAAACTGGTAATATATCGGGGGTAATTCCAGCTACTGAGGCAACGTTTACAATCTTGCCTCCACCCTGTTCCTTCATTAGCCTGGCCACTACCTGGCTGAGAAAGAACAAACCTTTCAAATTGAGGTTCATAATGGAGTCCCAAGCACGCTCCTCTATGTCTATAGCCTGGTCCATAGTCGGGTTGGTACCAGCATTATTCACCAGGACGTCAATCCTCCCAAACTCAGCCTTGACCTTGCCAACCAGATTGTTTATTTCTTCGAGCTTGCCTACATGCGCGGCTATAGCCAACGACTTTCTCCTCAATCCAATTATCTTTTCAGTTACTTTCTCCAGTTCAGGCAGCTTACGGCTGGCTATGGCAACATCAGCACCAGCCTTGGCCAACCCCAAGGCAATAGCCTCACCGATGCCACGGCTGCCACCGGTCACCAGAGCCACCTTACCTTCCAAAGAGAAATCCATTTCTTACTTACCTCCTAAACAAAATTCATATTGCCCTTTTTCTTGTTTCTGTCTCGTGTACCCGCACGTCCTTAGAGGCCAGCGAGATAAATAGACCAGAGTCAAAAGCGCCCTCTGGAGCCAAAATACCCGTTCCCTTAGCCTTACCATCCAAAATCATAAGAGCACCAATTGCCGCAGGTATAGCTGTACCAAGAGTTACTGAATCAATCGTACTTTCATAAACATAGTGCACTTTTTCTCCATCCCTTTTACCAGTTACTTCGACCCTTGTTGTTCCCGGAGAGTCTTGGTATATTTTTGATACCTCCTCAGACATGGCTTCGAAATATGCTGGATTGAAATGCCCAAGAGCCCGGACAATCCTAGTCGTTAATTCTCTAAGAGGCACGGATAATTTCTCTGTTACTGTGAAGTTTTCTAGACTTGTAAAGCCAACTTCAGTCAAGATTTTATAGAGCTCCATCATACGAGTCGGAAAAAGCGCACCCTTAATAGTTACGTTTTTCACCCCTTTTATATAGAGTGGCAAAGTCACTGGTTCGGCATGGCCTGTATAACGCACTTCAATCTTACCAAGCGGAGGAGAAAACTCTACAACTTCGGGCCCCGATAAAGCTTTAACATTAACCCAATTTCCCTCAATAAACATGGGAACGTCTCCCGATGTGATATGGAACCAATGAGTTACAGCCGCAGGCCCTGTTGGGTCTATGCCACTTTCTGCCCAGAATATGCGAATATCATCTACTCTCTCCATTTTGTCGGCACCATATTTTGCTAGCATGTTTGTCATTCCTGGGCTCCCCCCACATCCTATTACCGCAGTAACGCCTGCTTTTCTTGCCTCCTCATTTAGAGAAAGCACCTCTTTGGTTGCATCATAGTCGTCGTTTATGTCTATGAAGTTTACTCCAGCCGCAATGCTAGCCTTAGTTACTTTACTGGCATACTTGTAGAATGGCCCAATAGCACTGACTACCAGATCTGCGTTTCTAATCAAATGAACCAAACTATTGAAGTCCTCAACATCTATAGCAACTGTAGCCACCCTCTCTTTCAGCTCATTGAGAGCTATCTTTCTAGCTTCGTGCTTAGTCTGACCAAACTGCTGTAACTTACTTAGATTGGCATCAGCAATAATTATCTTGGCATCGCTACGTTGGACTAATTGGTAAACTATTTCAGACCCCATAAAACCCGCCCCACCCAATACTATAATCTTCTTCATGCTACTATTTACCTCCTTAATCTTGTTGATTTCCTTGACTTCATAAAACTTGAGTTCCACTTATAAGCTGCTTGCAAATTCACTAAGGAACCCACAAGGCGCTCTAACATGATAGATCTGAGTCACTATCAGAACCCCCTACGTATACGAGCCAGCATGTTATTTCTTGCCTCCTTGGTTTTTTGCCACCAAGCCTGTCCTGTAATAACATTAGGGAGACTTACAAGACCGCCTGGCAGAAAATAAAGAATAAGGATTACAAACACCGCATAAATTGAATTCTCGACAATAGGGCTAACAGGGAGATACTCTGGTAAAATTGTTAGAACAGTAGCACCGATCACTGGCCCCCAAATGGAACCTGTCCCTCCAACGACCATCAGAATCAAGACCAACATTGAAGCCCCAATTGTGAAAGACTCCGGGCTTATAGTTTGATTATAGGGAGCGAAAAAACCACCTGCTATGCCAATAAAAAAAGCTGCTATACAGAGTGCTAAGACTTTATGTCGTACGACTTTTATGCCAAGGCTTTCGGCTAATAATTCGCTCTCTGTAATAGCCTTGAAGTTTGCCCCGATTGGTGACCTCTCCACTCTGAACAGAATAAATAGGGTTATCGCAAACAAAGCCAACATGAAGTAGTAGTAGTCCATCTTGCTGGCGAAATCTATTGTAAACAAATGTGGAATTGTTATGGGATTAGGAGCAGGAACCATTAATAGCATTTGGTTACCCAGTGTGTTTACAAATGTCAATCTGACAACTTCGATAAACGCTATACTTAATATGGCGAAATACAGGCCTCGTACTCTTATAGTCACGTACCCAAATCCCCAAGCAATAATTGCCACTGCAACGCCGACCAAGGGAAGGCAAATCCAGTATGACAGCCCTATTGCACGCATCAGCAAAGTTACGCCGTAAGCTCCTATAGCGTAAAACGCAGCCGGACCAACAAGCCATATGTTCGCCAAGTATACAAAACGCAAACTCACAGCAAGTATGCAGTAAACGCCTGCCATGATGAGAACGTGTACTAGGAACTGGTCATTACGCACCACTACTGGCAAGACTAGCAAGACGATCGTCAGGGTCAAAACAGAGATACGTTTCATTAAACCATATTTACTCATGGCCAAAGAATCCTTGTGGTCTTACTACTAAGAAAATGATAACAGCCACAAAACTAAGGAGAAAGGTAAACTTTCCTATGAAAAGGCCTCCAACGACGTGCAGAATACCCAAAAAGAGACCTCCAGCGATAGCGCCGGGAAAACTTCCTATGCCACCTAAGATTACAACCACAAAAGTGTTCATGAGAGCAGAAGTACCCATCCCCGTATTAATGATAAATACAGGCGCCACAAGTACTCCGGCCACCCCTGCCAGGGAAAGGGAAAGGAAAAAGGTCAGTGAAACGGTCTTGTTGATGCTAATTCCCTGTAAAGCTGCCGCCTCGGGGTCCTGCGCCACGGCACGCATGGACTGCCCAACCTTTACTCGCTGAAAGAAGACGTGTAAACCCAGTATCAAACCAACAGAGATTAGTGCTACTATCATCTTGTCTAGTGAAAGGTTCACACCCATTGGAGCTATGTACCCAGAAAACAGCTCGTTAGCTCGAACGGGTTCAGTCCCGAATATTTCTGAGAACAAGTTGAGGATAACCATAGCTAGTGCTAGCGATACTACAAAAATAGCGAAGTCATTGCCGCGGAGCCGGCGAAACAAGAACCTCTCAATTAATAAGCCAAAGACACCTGTGCCTAGACCGACTGAAATTAGCACTAAAGGGAACGGTAAGCCCAGTTTAGTGGTCAAGAAATAAGAGGACATTGCGCCAACCATGTACACTTCACCGTGAGTACAGAATATCACACTCCCCACACCATAAATTAGAGAAAAACCCAAAGCCACTAAGGCATAAATCAAACCTAGTTCTAGTGCGTTAATGAAGACCTGGGCTAACGAAGTTACCATGACGCTGTATTATCCCTTTATATTAATTGCGATTCTTCGACTATACGTTCATAGCTGTTTTGAGGAGGACAATAGCGATACTCAACACTTTGCAGCATTAGTGATTGAAAACCACAGCGCTGTTGAGATTCAGCTTATGCCCGCCTGCACATCATTTAGCTGGAACTTGATACGTAATATCTCTTTATATGTACATAATCCTCACCCTGCCCTCAACACGTGGAATGAAACCACGAAATCGAAGTCATCGCTTGCGAACAACTTAACGACACCATTCAGTTCTTCTGACAGACCTACACACAACGGTACATTAAGAGCAAGGATGACCCATTTGCCGAAAAACTGAAACCAATGAATGTCAACCTAGTCAAGGCCTGGCGGCCAAGGAGAGACTTGCTCCGCCACGGAGATGGCTCCTATAGGGACAAGTTCACCCCCTTTTATCACGGCTACCGTCAAGGGTACAGCCAGAACACGGTTTGCCCCATAATATTCTTTTCCTGCAAACTGAACACTTTGGCCCATAACGTTAAAGGTCGAAGTCTCAAGGATTTGTGTGATTTTGTCAGTATCGTCTATACTGCCAGCGGTCTGCATCGCCTGAACAAGGCACTCTGCGGCTATGGGCAGATTGCATAACTCAGGAAACCAAAATCCAGCTGCGGCTACGTATTTATCACTGAAATCCTTTAACTCTGGCACTGTGTTGGGGCCATGCCAAGGAAAATCAAGCCCAATGAAGCCTTCTGCAGCCTCTTTAGTCGCTACGCTGAAAAGCAAATCCCCGCCGAGAGCTAGTTCGTACATAAAATATCCCTGGTAACCCATCTCCCGGGACTGTTTGATGATTGAGCCCCAGTCCGCCAAACCAGTGGCCGAACCGTGGATAATATCGGGATTTGTCGCAAGTATCTTGCTTAGGTAGGAAGTGAAATCGGGTGTGCCGAACTCAAAATAGTCGTTATAGACTACCTCGTAGCCGAGATACGGTACCAATTTCGCGCTTAGTTCTTGACCATAATGGCCACTTAGTGTATTAGGTGTAAACAAAGCAACCCTGTGAATCTCAGGATAGGCTTTCTGTATAGAACCCCATACTCCCCGGAGCGTCTCGTGAGGAGCTTGTAGTACTTTAAAAGAATAAGGAATGGCCTGCTTTGTCGCCGGGTCCCTTAGTACAGTATCTGCCCATGCTGTGTTAAAGGTCATCACTTTGTTCGGCACGGTAACCAGTTGCAGTCCCAAAGTATCGTTGGATTCTGTACCACCCCAAATAAACTTGACCTTATCACGAAAAACTAATTTTTCACCCGCGGTTTTGGCTCCGTCAGAAGTAAACCCGTCGTCTTCAGCAATAACCTCAATTTGGTAATTGACTCCTCCTATCTTGACACCGCCTTCGCTATTGATCTTAGCTACCTCGACTTGTATTGCAGCGAGCGTGGGCACTCCGTAACCCGCATTAGGACCAGTAAGAGGTAAGCATACCCCCCATTTCAGAGTCTTAGAAGATACTTCCTGTGCTGCTGGGGCACAAGCCACAATAGACAAAGTGACAACTAGTACAATCATTAACCATATTGCAAAAATTTTTTTCATTTTTCTCCTTGTGCGTGTTATTTCTTTCTAGCACTCCGTAGTCATCTAAGAAGTCAACCTTCTAGTCACCTAGAGTTCTGAAATTTCATCCCCTTCTCCCTCCTTTCATATTAGGTATTTCCTTTCTCTCTCGTAATTCTTCACCAAAAGCGACCCTATCCTCCGAGATAGGCTTTCAGTATGCGTTCATCATGAGTGAGATCCTGAGGTGGCCCCTGCAGAACAATCACACCCAACTCCATCACGTAGCACCATGTAACAACGTCAAGGGCAACTTTTACATTTTGTTCTGCTAGTATTACACTGATGCCCTTGTGCCGCAGCCCAACAATGGCTTCAGCAAGCGCTTCTACTAGATATGGAGCTAATCCTATTGTTGGCTCATCCATCAAAACTATCCTTGGATTGCTCATCAAAGCGCGCCCTATAGCCAACATCTGTTGCTCGCCACCGCTTAGGGTTCCTGCCATTTGTCTGTTTTTTATCTTGAGTATTGGAAACAACTCATACACGTAACAAAGGTTCTCTTCAAAGCGCTTTTTGTTCTGTTGCAGATATCCGCCCATCCTCAAATTCTCATACACCGTCATGTAAGGGAAGACTCTTCTACCTTCGGGTACTTGACTAACGCCTTTCGCTACAATACTTTCAGGCAATGCCCCGTCTATTCTTTCCCCCTGGAGCAGAATCTGTCCTGAGCTGGGCTTTTTTAGCCCGGATATAGTTCTCAAAATTGTTGTCTTACCTGCTCCGTTCGGCCCGACTAGGCCGATCAGTTTTCCTTTCTCAAGCTCCAGAGAAACGCCTTTGACAGCTTCAACGCCACCATAGTGTGCTACTATGCCTTTTAGTTCAAGTAGCATGTCCCCTGTTCTCTGTACCTCCTGTGTAAGCATCGATTACAAGTCGGTTGCTGGTTATCTCCCGAGGCGTGCCTTCAGCAAGTTTTACGCCGAAATTGAGCACTACAATCCTGTCGCATATGTCCATAACCAATCTCATATTATGCTCTACCAATATAAATGTTAGGCCCCCGTCCTTTAACTGCTCAATCAAATTTTTCATAACTTGGATTTCCGCGTGCCCCATGCCAGCTACTGGTTCATCCAATAGAACCATTTTGGGATTAGTGGCTAAGACAACGGCCATTCCCAAGACTCGCTTTGACCCTAAGGGCAAGCTTCCAGCAAGCTGATCGTTCACTTGAACTAAGCGCACGCGCTCCAAGATTTCCTCGGCAAAGCCTCGTATTTTCCTCTCCTCTTCTCGGCTGGATCGGGTACCAAATACTCTGGCGAAAGAGTTGGCCTTTCGTTGCAAATGATGTGCTATAAGCATATTTTCGAGGCAGGTCTGATGATCAAATAGAACGCTTGACTGAAAACTTCGCGTTAATCCTAGAGCAGCTATCGCGCTTGGCTTTTTGCCAGTTATGTCACGCCCCTCAAATGTTACATTTCCCTTGGAAGGCTCATAGAAACCGGTAATCAGGTTTAAAACAGTAGTTTTGCCAGCCCCATTAGGGCCTACTAACCCCACGATTTCTCCCTTCTCTACCCCGAAAGAAAGATCGTTCACAGCAGCTAAGCCACCAAAGTGTTTGGTTAAATTGCTAACTTGCAGCATCAACGTGTTGCTCTATAGTTCAGAGATTGTCTTCTCTTACCTATTAACCTACATCAATGAGATAGTTGCCGAATCTAGTAATGGTCGCTTTAGAGCCGGGGAACAGAACTATCGTTGTTGTAGGCTCCTCAATTATTGCTGGCGCAGCAATCTTATTCCCATTCGTTAGCTTGTCACCTCTATAAACGGGCGTTTTCACAAAGCCTCCTATGTCTTTGAAATAGGCATCTCTCTTGCCAATCATTGCGGCTGATGGATCTTTGCCACCAGCTGCCATTTCCTTTGCTTTTATCTGTGCTATCTTAGTCGTTGCTACTACTCTCCAGATTATGCACTCGATAGATTGCCCAGGTTCTTTGACAGCGAAAATCCTTTCGTGTGTATTATGGAAGTCTTCGATTAGCTTTGCCAGCTCCTTTTCTCCTTTAATTCGATTGCTTCTAAGCGGGATGGAGAGCTCCCATACTTCGTACGGATATCTCGCCTCCACAAAATATTCGAGTCTACCTTCTCGGGAAGTCCCTTTAGACATCGCTAAAAATGCCTCACCTTTTTTTTGGAGAGACTCCAATACACTGTTAGCCGCCTCATAATCGAACTGATCGCTGCTCGTGAAATAGCTGGCACTATATTCGGTAGTTATATCAGCTACCAGGCCCCCGAGAGCACTGAGTGTCCCCGCAACTTTAGGTATTAGGACCTGCTTCACACCGAGCTCCTGGGCCATGGGCACGATGTGCATGCCAGTGGCCCCACCTCCGCTAACTATAAGATACTCCCGGGGATCAATGCCTTGCCATATAGTTATATCACGTATCGCAGCGATCATAGAGTGGGTCACTGTGCTAAAAATTGTGAAGGCTGCTTCGGGCACTTCCAAGCTAAGTGGCTTAGCAACCTTGCCCTGAATGAACTCCTGTGCCAACTGAGGACTTAATTTCATTCTACCACCAAGAAAATAATCAGGGTCAAGATAACCAAGGACGAGGTTGGCATCACTTACTGTTGCTTCTTTGCCACCCCTCATGTAACAGGCCGGACCGGGCTCGGCCCCACTGCTTTGTGGACCGACATGCACGAGCTTTCCTGGATCGATCCAAGCTATGCTACCACCTCCGCTTCCGACACTTCTCGCGTCTACCCTACTTATGGGTAATACTTCATCCTTTACCATTGTCTCCCTTGTCACAACAATAGTGCCCTTTGTCACTATACTGACATCAAAGCTAGTTCCTCCCATATCGAGCACGATTACGTCATTGTTATCTCCTTCTTTTAGGGCGAAGTATTTAGCTGCAACAGGACCTAACGCTGGACCCGATCCAATGGTATAGATGGGCCGGCTACAAGCCTCCTCCGGTGTTAGTACGCCACCGCTTGCAGTACCTACCAGCAGATTTCCTTTAAACCCCTTTTCCTTCAACTGCCTGCCGAGCTGATCAATATCTTTCACTAATATGGGGTGCAACGAAGCATCAATAGCAGCTGAGATCATTCGCCTATATTCGCGGATGATCGGATTCAATTCATGCGATAAAACGTAGGGTATTCCGGGCAGTTCTTCTTTGATGATCTCTCCGATCCTCTCCTCGTGTATAGGATTGGTAATAGACCATAAAAGCGATACCGCTATTGCCTCTACTTTCCATTCCTTAAATTGGCGTACCCCATGGCGGACTTCGTCCTCTTTAAGAGGTACGTCTATACCGCCTTCAGCATTTATTCTCTCAGTTACTGGCAAGGTCAAATATCGGGGAACGTAGGGCTCGGGAAACGGCGGCCAATCGTAAGCAGACTCCTTCCTTGGCGCTTCCCTCGCAAGGAGTATGTCTCTAAAACCTCTAGTACATATAAGACCAACTTTAGCTCCCGTACCTGTAATAATGGCGTTAGTACCAGTTGTTCCACTGTAAGTAATTGCGGCGGTCTCTGCTAAAAGTTTACTCAGCGGCATTTGGTAATATTTGCCAGCTAACTCCAGAGCATCAAGCATTCCTTTCCAGGTTTCCCGTGGCGTTGTTGACGCTTTAAACACCGCCAGCTCCCCATTTTCATCAGTAAAAACTAGGTCAGTAAAAGTTCCACCTACGTCAATGCTAGCCCGATAAGTCATTTTTTCTCCCCCCTTTCCTTTCTTAACTGTTCGCGAACCTTTCTTGTCTCCTCATAGGCTACGGCATATTTCTCAGGTTTGGTGTCGAGCACTACTCCGTATACATCCCTCGCCTTCTCTAAACTTATCCATTCTTCTCTAGCCCTGTGTCTTACATACTCAGGATCACGTTCCAATGGGTCGCCATAGCCAGCACCACCGCTCTTCCAATAATATATCCTCTCGTTAGGTTGTAGCATCTCAACCCCAGTGGGAGTTACATCAGTCTTTTCTGCCGGTTTCTCGATGCTATATTTTTGATTCCGAGATAGCGGAGCATCTTGGCCACCTAGAACGCCCTTCACTGGGAACTTGTTGGTATCACTGACGCTCACAACAATTGCCGGGTCTTTCCTGGGCCCTAGGGCCACTTCCATAGATGGCCCACCGTCCCACTGACCAGCGCCAAATGAGTCAGTCGCAACTTGGCACATATCATATTTAATAGGGTAGAGTTGCTCGAGGATCTCAATGGAACCAGATGTCATCATCCCTGACACCCCTGGGAGTGCATAGGTCACCCATCCATCTGCCCCATAATGACCTCCTCCACCCATAATCAGTTGTGGGATCATTTGGTTAACATAGAGTTTATTACCCCGGCGGAAGTCCGTTCCAGAAACAACAGGAGCCCCATTCATGCCGGTGGCACCTTGGGCTGTTCCGTAGGGATATCCCAGTGCTTCAGTAAGTAGTCTAGCAATGAGGAGTACAAGCCGATCATATGCATCGGTTGTTGCCACGCCTGTCCCAGCGGGAAATTTAGGCCTGCCTATGCAGGCACCTTCGCGGGTTAGGATTTTTACCCTACTATTGGCACCCTCGTTATGCGGTAGGGTGGGGTCGAGTACATAATATACTCCTGACAGCGCACCAGCAGTAACTGTTGCCTCACTCAGATTGACACCACCAGGAAGGTTGTCGATGTTATCTATTAGGTCAATGGTTATATAGCCTTCATCGGGATCCACGCTAACCTTTGCCCTTATTGGAAAACCTTCGTTTGCTACTAGGGGAATAGGGTCGTGCCAGTCTTCGCCGGCGGCGGTTATTTTAGGCAGCTTTCTAATCGCCTCAATCATCCTGCGCTTGCCATACTCTTGCCACTCATCGGAAAATGCCATTATGATATCAAGGCCATATTTTTCACAGAGCTCTATTATTCTTCTCTCTCCAATCCTAACAGCACCAAGTTGGGCTAGATAATCACCGTACCATACATCGGATGCACGAATATTCGTCTTTAGGATCCGAATAATATCTTCTACGTCCTTATAGTCTTGCTGTATCTTTACACAAGGGAGGTGAGGCCCCTCTTCATATACATCTTTGGCAAAATAACTATAAGTGGTCGGTACGGGATGTCCACAATCTGCCTGGTGTGCCCTATTCACGGTGATAAAAGTTAGTTTATTCTTGTAAAAGACCGGTACAGCAAGAGTGAAATCGGCTAGGTGAGTCCCGCCGTAGTAGGCACTGTTATTAAAGTAGCAGTCACCTGGCTTCAGTTCATGCTTATGCAGCTCTAATACTGGCTCTGCGATCATGTGAGAGGTCCCGGTATGGACTGGAAGGCCTTCCGCTACGCTAACAAGCCGGGCGTCTTTGTCGGTTATGGCACAGGAAAAATCCCTGGCTATATTTAAAACAGCCGATCGTGCTGTACGTAAAAGAGTATTGGTCATTTCTTTGTTGATGACTTCGAATCTCCGCGCAAGCAGTGCCATTAAATAAGGCTCTATTCGCGTAGCTACTTTCCGCGTTCGTTTTTTAGTTTCTTTCATACTTACTTTACCCCCTTCTTTGTATTAAGTTAGTGAACGGTCTATGTTTTCACTCCACCATATGTTTCTCCTCCTCTTCATTTGTAGCAATCACTTAGAAATCATGAACCCTTACTTCTTGTTTATAGATAGCCTTCTTGATCTTTGTCTTTATCGATTTTCAAGATTCCCCGCATCTGGGGCTCTCTAATTAGAACTTAACCTCCTCAACTACTGTCTTTTCCTCGAAAACCCTCATACCTCTCTTGGCGAACTCGGCAAAATAAGCCTTGGGATCCAAAGCACCTTCCGGTGCCACCACACCTTTTATCTTTACATCCCCTCGATAAAGCATTTGTGAGGCTATTGAGCATGCAATGCCCGTACCTGCAGCCTGACGGCCGCCAGAACTATAACTGTAGGTTATGCTTTTATCCCCTTTTTTACCTTTGACGAGGATAATGCTTGGCGCGTCTGTATAGTTTTCCACTTGCTTCCTAAATTTTGGCGCGGACTTTAGAATAATCACCATAAAATCCTGAGGTGATACTGGCACGTCGCCTATCTTGAGTGGCTCTGGGTCAAGGAATCCCCGATCAACCCATTCCATGATCATTTTGCTTGCCCACGTTGGTAGCACGCCGCCTTTGTTAATGACAGTTTTTACTCCCTTTATGTAGCGTGGTAAGGTTATTGGCTCTGGGTGCCCAACATAATAGACTTCAGCTTTACCAGTTGGCTCTACAAACTCAACCTCTTCGCCACCAGACCCAGCAGGCACATTTACTAGCTTGCCATCTAGGAATTGGGGCACTAATCCAGTAAACATGTGCATTCCGTGGAGTAACGCACTAAAACCAACGGGATCATTAAGTCCGGCCGCCCAAAAAAACTTAATCTCATCTACTGTGTCTAATTTATCAGCAGCATACTTGGCTAACAAATTACTAACACCGGGACCAGCACCAAAACCGATGCAAATAGAGATCCCCGCTTCTATCGCTGATTCATTAAGGGCGAGAGCGTCTTTAGTTGCATCATAGTCATCACAAATATCAATGTAATTTGTACATGCCCTTATTGCGGCCTTAATGATTTGAGTGCTGAACTTATAGAATGGTCCAACTGTATTGATAACGACATCATTTCCACTTATCGCCTTAACTAATGCGTCAAAATTAGTGACATCGAGTGTTTGTGTAGATATTTTCTTGGAGTTTCGGACAGATTCATGCACCTTAGCCATGTCTATCTTCTTGTCAGCAAGGATGACTTGTTTAACGATATCGCTCTTGATAAGATCCCTGGCGACCGATGAGCCCATAACTCCACAGCCACCTAATACAAGCGCCTTCATTTCACCCTCCTTGGCTAAATATATTTCTGCCCCGCTTGCCCTTTTAGTTCTTGTATACCTGACTAGATCAATTTTCTTCTTTCAGTAAAGCCCTCAGTGCCTATATACCTTAAATTTGTACTCTTGATTCTGCCCACCTTTTCTTACTTAGACTGTTTAGTTTTGTTACAGGTCTGAGTCTAGACCTAACGTTCCTCTTATATTAACTCTCACTAAAATCTATTTTGCTCTTGCCAGCTTCATGGATTCCCCTTAAAAATCTGCTCCTATCCCTATCTACTTTCTAAATAGTCCATTAATCAAAATTTAATCTCCTCTGTCACTGTCTTTGTCTCACTGAGACGGAATCCCCTCCTAGCAAACTCTCTAAAGAAAGCATTAGGGTCAATACAACCTTCTGGAGCTACAACTCCTTTTACCTTAATATCGCCGCGGGCTAGCATTTGCGCGCAGATCGAGGCTGGAATTGCAGTCCCCGGGGCCATTGCCCCGCCACCTGAACTATAGACATAAGTTACATTCTTATTTCCTTCCTTGCCCTTGATAACAGCACTAAATGGTGCCGTTGTGTATGCCTCCACCTGCTTTCTAAGGATGGGTGATTGTCCTATTATTGAAGTCACGAAATCTATAGGCACTACCGAAGCACTGCCCACCAGTATAGGTTCGTCTTCAGCAAAACCACGCGCGATTAATTCCTTGATCAGTTGATTGAACCATAGTGGAAGGAAGCCTCCCTTATTAACCACCGTCTTTACTCCCTTTATGTAGCGGGGAATTGTTATTGGCTCAGGATGTCCGAAGTAATAAACAGGACACTTACCGTATGGCTCTCCGAAGTCAAATTCTTCTTCACCATCGAATCCAGCGACATTTACCAGTTTGCCATCTAAGTATTGCGGGTGCTCGCCTTTAAGACAATGGAAAGCATGTGCCATCGCTCCTGTGCCCGAGGGATCATTTATTGCACCTAGCCACAATATACGAACCTCATCCACCTCATCAAGTTTATCAGCAGCGTATTTCACGATTATGTTGCCAAAGCCAGGACTGCTGCCGAAGCCGATGCAAAGAGATAATCCCGCCTTCCTAGCTGGCTGATCCATCTCTTTAAAAGCAGCAATAGTGGTGTCATAATCATCCATGATATCAAGATAGTTGACACCTGCTTCTATGGTAGCCTTCATAATCGAGATAGCATATTTGTAGAATGGGCCTACACAGTTGATGACAACATCGTTCCCCTTTATTAATCTTACTAAGGCTTTGAACTCAGCCACGTCTATAGTTTGTGTCGACACCTTTTTGCTGTTTTGGAGAGATTTATGCATCTTAGCCATGTCTATCCTCCTATCAGCAAGGATAACTTCCGTAATATCATCGCTCTTAATAAGATCTCGAGCGACCGATGAGCCCATAACTCCACAGCCACCTAATATAAGTGCCTTCATTTCACCCTCCTTAGCTGAACATATTTTTGTGTTGCTTGCCCTATAGCCCTGACAAAAAGTAACTTTTTTCAGTATGTGTTATTCTGGAACGCGCTACCCATATCTGAACATTTCTTTCCCAGGAACATTCAGTCATATCACTGACTCACTTTTTCTTTCCCTTCTCCCTTTCTCTTGTAATTTTAACCCCCGCTCGTACTCTATCCCATGTCGTTGGCGTGATATTTTTAAGCAAACCTTTTATAGGTCTTTGGCTGGCCCCTGTTCTAGGAAAATCTTCTATAAATTCAATATATCTTGGAACCATAAAGTAAGCCATTCTTTCATCACAGTAAGCCACAAGCTCCTCAGGTTTAATTTGCCTTGCTTCTTTCGGTATCACAACTATCTTGACTTCCTCGCCCCAAATGTCCGATTCCACTGCTACAGCTGCACATTCCTTTACATCTGGGTGTGACATAACCACCCCTTCAACCTCGAGGGCAGAGATGTTTTCTCCTCCTCTTCTGATCATATCCTTTTCTCTACCGAAAAAGTAGAAATATCCCTCATCATCCTTATATGCCAGGTCGCCGGTATGCCACCATAGATTTCTGAATGTTGCCAAAGTGTTCTCGGGCATCTTGTAGTACCCTTCAAACATGATGTGCGGCTGAAGAGGGCGTAAAGCAAGCTCACCCACCTTATTTGATGGAAGCTCCCTATCATCTGTATCAAAGATTCTCGCATCAAAATAACCTCTTGGCTTACCAAAAGAACCTATCTTGATATCGTCGTATGTTGCGCTCACCGTACAATCACCTTCAGTCATCCCGTAAACATTGACCAGTCTAACTCCGAACCTCTTTTCAAATGGCTCATGAATGTCAGGAGGGATATGTGCGGTTGCACATACCCTCAAAGGATTGTTGGTATCGTCATCCGTTTCGGGCGCTTTATACAGTATGTTTAGAACTGCCTCGAACATGCCTGAAATAGTACAACCATATTTTCTAATGTCATCCCAAAAGCCGGTTGCGCTGAATCCCTTCTTCAATACTATAGCAATATCGGCAAGCAGGGGTGCCATCACCCCTGCAAATTGACCAGCCTCGTGAAACAAGGGGATATAATGATAGAAGAGGTCATCACCACTTAATTTAAGAAAGTCAACGTACTGGCTCGCAACAAAGATTGCCTGATTGTGTGTTATCATAACCCCTTTGGATGGTCCTGTGGTCCCGGATGTAAACATGATTGCCATCAAGTCGTTGTGGCGAACATCCATTGGAGGAAAAGACGAAGGATTATCGAGCAAAGTTTGATATGATTCTGTAGCGAAGCGCAGAGTTCTCGCTTCCCGAGTAGATCCGTGAACTATCACTTTTTTAATATTTTCCAGACTGTCTTCTATTGCTTTAATCTGTGGGATGACACTGTCACTTATAACCAAAGTCTCAGCATCGGAATAGTTGATTAGATATTCAAGAATACTGCCTTTATGGAAGGTGTTAATTGGGACCTCAATAGCACCAATCTTCGAGAGAGCAAACCATGTATAGACGTACTCTGGGCAATTCTCCATTATGATTGCAACTTTATCATCTTTCTTAATGCCCATTCGGACAAAACCGTTTGCAACCTTATTTACTCTCTCACGTATTTCTTTGCAGGTTATCTTCTCATCTTCAAAATATAGAAAGGGCTTATCCTTGCTTCTTTCGGCCTTTTCATCTAGCAGCTGACCAAGCACATTTTTATCGCTCGTCTCAAAGTTCATTTTAGCTCCTTCCTCCACTTCTGCTAGTTTTGGAGCGGATTTGTAAACGGCCTATGCCCTCTGAGTCTTCTTCGTTTACGCTATCGGCTGTGAGAACGTATTCCATCCAGAATAAGATTGGTCTGTTCTCTTATGTACTCTTCTATGGTATAGCGTTTTGCCAATAACCAGCGGTTAAAGGCCCAAGTATCGCCGATAACCCTTATGTTATTCGCAGCCAGAGTAATATCACTCACCTTAAACTCCCCAGTCTCGCACCCCCTAGCTAATATCTTCTCAAACTCGCTGTTAATACTTTTCTCTTGTTCAAAAGTACGTTCCCGAACCTCTCGCTGCAAGCTCTTTGATTCTTGATACCCAAGGAGAACCATGTCTTGAATTTCGTGGATATTCCGATAGTAAACTTCTATGGCCTTTTGGAGGGCTTCAGTTGGAGGGAGAGTGTTAAAGCTGGATACAATCTCGCCAAACTGTGCCTCACGAGACATGACATAATCAAAAACCAGGCTGAGAATGTCGTATTTTGATCCGACATAGTGGTAAAGAGTGCCGATGCTCATGCCGCAAACCCTGGCAATTTCGCGGATATTTGATTTATCATATCCCTTCTTGACAAAAAGCATAGTTGCAGATCGCGCAATTTTCTCTCTGCGAAGATTCACCAAGTCCTTATCTTGGCTATAGGTTCTTATAGAAGTGGGCATGTTAATAATAAATTAATATTATAGAGTGAACGCTCGGTCTAGACCAATCGGTTTATCGAGAATATCATAAAGCGAACACCTTGTCAATAGGTCCGAAGGCTTTCTGTCAAAAATTCTCGAAACCGGTCCCGTTAACGACAATGGATGGGATAAATAGGCGGTGCACCATAATATTCTAGCGCAACATACATTTGCACCAAGTATATGAGCCTGGAAAAATTAATAAAACCTTTGACAATAGGCAGCTACAAACATAAAATTACTGCGGTTTCCAGTTTCCAAAAGGGAGGTGTAACATGCTGCCTGACGAGGTAACCAAATTCATCGGGAAAAGCATCGGCACTGTGGCCTGCGAGGTGGAGAAGGGGTCTATTAAGAGATTTGCCGATGCCGTGGATGACCCGAATCCATTTTACTGGGACGAAAAATTCGCCGAGAAATCGAGTCACGGTTCCATCATTGCGCCGCCTGGTTTCTTCGGATGGCCGATAAAGCTGCCCAGAGGTATGACGTTACAAACACCCGCAGAAATAGTCGACCCTCCTGAGGTGGCAGAAAACCTGAGGGCGGCATTGGCGAAAGCCGGCTTCTGGCGTGTCGTCGACGGCGGCATAGAGTACGAATTTTTCCGGCCGGTACGCGCCGGTGACGTTCTGACAGCCAAATCCTTCATTAAAGACATCCGTGAGCGGGAAGGCAAAACAGGCAAGATGGCTTTCATGATTATCGAGACGGCTTATCATAATCAGAGTAACGAGCTGGCAGCTATGGCGCGTGCCACTGCGATTTATCGCTAAATCCCCATCACTTTCAGGAGGAAATAGATGGTAAAGCAGAAATTCTGGGAAGATGTTAATGTCAACGATGAGGTAACGCCGTTACCTAAAGTAGCTACCACCCTGATGCTGGTTAAATGGGCTGGCGCTTCGGGAGACTTCAACCCGCTTCACTACGATGCCGCCTTTGCGGCTTCTCAGGGAGTGGGCAGCCCGATTGTCCACGGTGCCTTAAAACGCCAGTGGCTGGTCCAGCTAATGACCGACTGGATGGGCGAGCAGGGGATGCTTAGGAAGTTCTCCTGTAGCTACCGGGCGATGGACTGGCCGCGCAAAATGGCGACACCGTTTACACCCGAGGAGGGTGATACCTGGCACTGCAAGGGGAAGGTGACAAAAAAATACGACGAGGGTGGCCAGCATTACGTGGACTGCGATATCTGGATTGAAAACGGCAAGGGCGAGGTGACGACTCCGGGCACGGCTACCGTTGTACTGCCCAGCCGGAGTTAATTTTTAACGGATTAGTTAAACTTAGATAGGGTCGTGTAATCGCCCCACACTCACGCAACCAATAATAATTACCCGCCGAAGATCCTCTTTGGGTTCTCCACCAGCATCTGGCCTACCTGTGCATCGGTCACTCCAGCCTGTTTAAGCTGCGGGATGATGTTCTTGAATATATGGGTATAAGACCAGTTGGCGAGGAGTGCCTGTATGGAATCAGGCATGACCAATTTCCGCCCCAGGACACGTGCGTTGCAGTCCTGAGAGAGCAGAATTCTGTCGGCGAACCCCAGCCTGAGCAAGTCAAGCACCGTAGCCCTGCGCAGGTTATCGGGAAAGAGTAAATCGATACCCCACCGGTCGAAGCCGACGTAGACGCCCTTATCGATCACCGACATCTGGTAGTCCAGGCTGGCGTTGCCGCACATGTGCCCGATCACTACCTTTTTCGGGTCCACACCTTCGCCCGTCAGCAGCGATGCCTGCTCGGACCCCATAGTGCCCTGTTGCGTATGCGTCAATATCGGCACCCCGGTCTCTTTTTGGGATTTGGCAGCCGCCTTGAGTACCTTTTCCTCGTAAGGAGTGATGCAGCCATGGCTCGTTGCCACCTTGATTACACCGGCTTTTACACCAGTTTTGCCTATGCCCACCGTAAGTTCATGCATGAAAGATTCGTGCAGTTCAGCCGTGATATCCATTACCTGGCTGCGGAACTTGAGATAGGCCGGCATGCCCTCGGCCTCGTAGTACATGCCCGTGGCGCAGATAATATTCAACCCGGTCTTCTCCGCAACCATCTTGTCAAGCTCTATGTTCCTCCATAGGTCGCAGGGCGTGGCGTCCACTACGGTTTTGATCCCATACTTCTTGACCTCACCCAGGGCCTCAGCGCAGGTAGTTGCTAGTTCCTTGAGATCAAGTGGTTGTGCCAGTGCATCATGTTCCCATCCCGGGTAGGCCAGTACCATGTGCTCGTGCATTAGTGTGGGTCCCATCCGGTCAGCGGGGACTGTGCCGAGGACGGTATTGATCTTTGTCATTCCTGCCTCCTAAAAACTGCCTCATTGTAGTGAAAAGATTGACTGTAACGCAAAATAGCATCGAGGACTGGCAAGGTCAATATTTATGACCCTTGCTCACGCCTGCTTTCAGATAATCGATGTAATTTTAAGCCTCCCTCCACTATTACATAGAACTAGTAGACCGCTGTTTTGCATCGTAGTTAGACCGTAGGCTGTAGCTAAACTGGCGTTGGAGTTGGCGTTACTGTGAATTACGCCCATGTGTTTTATGATCTCTTTTTCATTCAGTTGGGGTCAGGGCTGAAGAAGCTATCCTTCCCCTTGGTGTTCAATGGGGATGTGCGAAAGTCCAGCCAAAATTCTACAGCAGGGTGGGCTAGTAACGAGTGTAACAAAACGATGAAATGTTGAGTTTGCGATTGAAATCCCTGCCCAAAAGGCTTGTAATGGATTACGAGGGTTGCAGTATTTGGGCTTGTAACAGTCATGAGACATATCACCATTGCATTTGTCCAGTAAATGGGGCCATAATAGCGTAT
>Ga0187878_1000104_pt1 | contig 97134 bp, 90 predicted proteins | sample June2016WEW_17_1_FD_132979 | JGI IMG/M metagenome (GOLD analysis project Ga0187878, IMG submission 132979) | Peatland microbial communities from SPRUCE experiment site at the Marcell Experimental Forest, Minnesota, USA - June2016WEW_17_150 | ecosystem: Environmental > Terrestrial > Soil >... | reverse complement strand
CGGGAATGCACCTGATGGACGATTCGCTTATGGAGCTATACGAGGCGGGCGAGATAACTTACGATACCGCGATAAATTATTCGCACGACGCCGGCGAGATGCGAAAGAAAATACATCAGCAAACGGCGCCTTCCGAAGAGGAGCCGCAAAGTTGAGGATGCCATCGGGACATACGTTGCCCAAATCTGTCCGCCGAACGTCGCAGACTTAGTAGCTAAAATAGCAGGCGTAGTGTCTGTAAAAAAGCCCTATTGACCGCATAGCGATAATCGCGACGACATGTACCACCAGGTTCACCGCCAGATTGCCCATATTGGACAACGCCAGCGGTTTTGTCAGCGGCTCGTATTGTCTGGCGTTTGTTTCGATAAAGCAGGCGGCGGCGAGAAGGCCCACCGTGACCATATAGGGAACAAGTACTCGAAAGACCGGGGCAATCAAACGGTCGAGACGGAACAATTCGGGCTTACATACAGCCGGGGGCTATATAATATACACCCCAGGCCCTTTACCCACCTCTTTCTCCCCCTGCCTCTCTAAACTTCAATTCCTTACTTTCGTCATAGAACCTGCCCTTTTCCCTTGAATTTCTCCTCCAAACAGTTATAATCAAAATCGCCTTTGGCTGGGGGCAAAAGGCATAGCCAAGCGTTTAATAGGGAAAATTCTAATGTAGTAAAAGTTAGAGTTTTCAGGAGGTGACTGAAATGAAACGGGTGGGCATTATTCTCGCGGCCATTCTGGTTATGCTGCAATTATTCAGCGGCGATATTTGGGCACGACCGACAACACAAACGGAAGCCGAAAAGGTGGTAAAGGGCTGGTTAAAAGCCAGTCCTCAGCCGCTGGGCGCAGCCCTGGGCCGGCAGGTAACAAAAATCGAAACCTACACAGATGATAATGGCAACCCTCTTTACTACATTGTCTATTTGCAGCCAAATGGTTTTGTCATAGTGTCGGCAGACGATTTAATTGAACCGATTATTGGTTTTGCCCAAGATGGGATATATGACCCCTCGCCTACTAACCCTCTCGGAGCATTGGTCACCAACGACCTCAATGGTCGAATTGAGTCGGTCCGAAGCGGAATGCCCGCCCGAACTAAAGCCGTTACCGGTGTAACCGCAGAGCCGCAGAGCAAGTGGAACAAGTTCATTGGCCTTGCGGAAGCATCGGAAGAAGAGTTTGGCACATTGGGGTTATCTGGTATCGATGATGTGCGCGTGGCCCCATTGATTCAAACCAAATGGTTCCAGAAGAATATTTGCTCGGACACACTGGCCTGTTATAACTATTACACACCGGGACCTACGAATAATTGGCAAGGCACTGAAGGAGACACTACTAATTATTGGTGCGGTTGTGTCGCCACCGCCCTTGCACAAATAATGCGTTATCATCAGTGGCCTAATACCGGCGTAGGCAATACAACAAATTTTTCTATAAAGGTTTGGAATACTATATATACTCGCCATACCCGGGGCGGTGACGGTAATGGCGGGGCGTATAGCTGGTCGGATATGGTGCTTGTACCCGGCTGCAGCACAACACTGGCCCAGAGACAGGCCATCGGGGCGCTTTGCTACGATGCAGGGGTGGGAATTTCAAATCTTGTCTCCGGTCAATACACCACTTACACCTACGAGGAAACAGACGCCTGGACGCACAGCGCAAAAGTGGGGCTCACGTCCACTTTTAAGTATGGTAACGCCATCTATGGGTTCAACAGCGGCTCTAATATCAGTGCCGGGTTAATCGGTATGGTCAACCCTGACCTCGACGCCAGCAAACCTGTTTTCTTCGGCATCAAGAAATCGGGCGACCCAAACAGCGGGCATGCCGTTGTATGTGATGGATACGGCTATAATGCAGGCACAATGTACCACCATATTAACATGGGCTGGGCCGGGACATACGATGCGTGGTACGACCTTCCAGACATCAGCTCATCCCCCAATTATGATACGCTTTATGAAACTATTTACAATATTTTCACGTTAGGTAGCGGTGAGTTCATCAGCGGAAGAGTGACCGACCCCTGCGGCAATCCCATCAACGATGTCAATGTCAATCTGCTCTACTATCCCGGCCCATCCCTATTAATTATTCACCATACCAATTCCAAGGGGATATACGCTTTCTACGGCCTCAGTTCCGATTCCAACATTGCTCTTTGGGCGGAGAAAACCGGCTATGTATTCGGTGGCGACACGATAGTCCGGACAGGACATTCCAGCGACTCGCAACCCACTTCAGGAAATCTCTGGGGCGTTAATATAGTATGTATCGGTCCAGATATTAACACAATCAGCCCGACATCCGGCCCCGGTGGAACGTATATGAAGATTCAAGGCACACATTTCGGCACTTCGCCCGGCCAAGTGACATTTCCGGGAATCGGTTACTACGGTGAAATACTGCAATGGAGCGATACTCTTATCCTTTGCCGGGTCCCCTTCTGTCCTGTAAGTGGAGACGTTATAGTCCGCACAGCCGTTGGGGTTAACAGCGGGGGTGTTCATTTTGACATTACCAATCCGACGACAATATATGTGGATGTCAACCATACACCGGATGTCGAAAATGGCAGCACCAGCTATCCCTTCAGTACGATTGAAAGGGGTATTTATCCCGCGACATACGCAGACACCGTCATAGTTAAACCGGGCACCTACTATGAAAATATCGCCTTAAGCGAGGAGGACATCACATTAACCAGCACAGACCCGAACGACCCTGACATAGTTGCTTCCACAGTTATTGACGGCAACGGAAACGGGGCGGTAGTGACGTTTAACTACGACTGCAGTGTATTGACCGGGTTCACAATCACTAATGGCTATAGCGAGTTCGGTGGGGGAATTTATTGTTACAGTCAATGTGAGGATATGGCCCCGACAATTAGCCATTGCATCATCACTCGCAATTACGCGGCATTTTTTAATGGTGGTGGCGGTGGTGGTATTTATTGCTTAGATAACGGCCCGACGATAAGTCATTGTACAATCGCAGGCAATTGGGCCTATATCGGCGGCGGTATTGATTGTAACAATGAGGGAGCTTGGTACAACACCCCGACAATTAGTCATTGCCTCATCGTAGGCAATTCAGCCAATAGCGGCGGCGGTATATATTTAGGGGGCGGAACGCCTTCAATCAGCCATTGCGACATAAGCAGCAATATGGCAGGCAGCGGCGGAGGCATTTTCTGCGACGACACCAACCTGATGGTCAATCATTCGATACTATGGGCCGATACGGCGTTTGATTCCGGGCCGGAGATTTTCGTCATTATTTCCGGCAATCCTAACGTTACCATAAAGTACAGCGACGTTCAGGGAGGATTGGCTGGTATGTCTTATCCGCCGGCACACACACCGCACTGGGACGCGAATGATACCAACGCCAATCCGTTGTTTGTGCGCGACCCCAATCCCGGGCCGGATGGATACTGGGACGACGTTAATGATGACTTCGGCGACCTGCATCTGCGCGACGATTCACCTTGTATCGATGCGGGTGACCCGAATTATGTATCCGGCCCGAATGAAACGGATATTGATGGTCAACCACGGGTTGTCGGCTGTCGTGTTGATATAGGCGCTGATGAGTTTGTTTACCTCGGCGATATTGAACCTGATGGAGATGTTGACTTTGCGGACTTTGCTGTTTTTGCCGGTTACTGGCAGAACACCAACTGCGGCAAATGTGGCGGGGCCGATTTTACCGGTGACGGGATTGTAGATACTTATGATTTGGCGGAACTTGCCGAAAACTGGCTGAAGAGTCTATGCAAAGATTAACCTGGCTATGAAATAGCCGGTTTTTGCGTATAAGAAGCTCAACGTAAAAGAGAAAGGGTTAATTATAGCAGTAAAGCGCGTCTTGCCTTTGACTCATCGCATAATCCCTCGACTTTTGCCAGAAGACGGTAAACCACCTCGTTTTTTCTATTGACTGCCACCAGCAAAAGGGTATCCGGTTCCCGAACCCGCCACGCTCTTACTGCTCGGCCTTGGTGCTGTAACGCTGAGAAGTAAACGCAGTTAAGCCGGTCTATATAATCTTGTAGAACCGCTGCCAGATAGGGTTTTGGGCTTTAGAATCGACGAACTCGGCTCAAGGTGAACAATAGGGCATCTTTTCCCGAACCAGCCTCGGAGTCTCGCCAAATCCCCCTTTTTATCGTGTACAAGAACTCAACCCCTGCCAGTTATTGTTTCTTTTTATGGACTCGGAAAGTTCGTTTTCACTTCAAAAACAGGGATTCCCTCTGCCCTTATTTCTCGTATTCGCCCGATATTGCATAATGGAAAAGCAGTAAATTTCGACTTTTTTTCTCTTGACAGACTCCGGCAAAAGAGTATCATCAAAATCGCCTTTGGCTGGGGGGCAAAAGGCAATGGGGAGAAGAGTATGAGAGAAGAAACACGTCTATTGCGCAAAGTTCACATAAAGAGCTATCCGTGCGCACAAGGTGCGCTAAAACTTACGAATTTTTAAAGAGGAGAGAAAAATGAACAGGTTAATGACAATTTGTTTGACGGCAGTGGTTCTGTTTATGGCTGTAATGAATGTTGCTTCGGCTGACACCATACGCGGAATTGGGATGGATTTTGTAACTATCGGCAATCCAGGTAATGCTGCTGATACGGGTGGTACTCCCGGCTGTGGTGCAGTCGGCTATAACTATCGTATCGGCAAGTACGAGGTGACCAATGCTCAGTGGAACACTTTTACAGCCGCTGCCGGTGCCCCCACGGGCAATGGCAATGGTTATAACCATGGTGAACCTTTCACCGGAGCCCAGCAGTCGGTCGATGAGGTAAGCTGGTTGGCAGCAGTCCAGTTCTGCAACTACCTTACCAGCGGTGATAAGAGCAAGGGCGCATATCTGTTCAGCGGCAATAATACCAATCCCGGCGATTTTCGGGGAATAAATCGTGACGCGGCTATTTCTTCTTATGGCATAGCTTACGTCATACCGACTGAAGACGAATGGTACAAAGCAGCGTATTACAAACCTGACGGTAGCGGCTATTCGCTCTATGCCAATGGCTTAGATACTATACCTGCTCCTGGCAACGGCTGGAATTACTTTGGCGTATACGGCCCTGACTTCGGCAAATACGGCGGTGGATACGACAGCGAACCTTGGAATGTGGGTACGGGTACGCAAGAGCAGAACGGGACGTATGATATGATGGGCAATGTCTGGGAATTGACCGAAACTCTTGCTTATGGCTCTTGGAGTGTCACGCGCGGTGGGTCTTACTACTACGACGACCACGCCGAAAAACTCGCGTCGCCCTACTACACATGGTGTGCCCCGACATTCGACGGGGACCCCCGAATCGGGTTCCGCATTGCCGAGGTCCCTGTCCCTGAACCAGCTACGTTTTTGCTGCTCGGCTTCGGTGCGGTGATTTTGAGAAAACGCAGGGCGTAACTCTAATTAGAACTAAGAATGCAGAATTGAGAATTGGGCCGTGAGTTTTGGTTGTTGCCGCTATTCAGGGCCTTTCTCTTTCTTGCCACGGCGTACTATAAAAATATTCATCCGACGTTAAGTTTTTGGGGAACCCACTTAAAATACAACTTTACTTTCAGCATTTTTCTCCACCTGCTCAATCGTTTCACGGCTCTCGCGCAAAAGCTGGCTTATGTATCGACGTTCAGCTAATGATTCGGCTGAATAACGCCCATGTTTCCAATTCGCCTTTCTCGACCTCTCAAGACCGTCAGTAGTGCGAGGCCCTGTGCTCTTACCTCCATGCATCCTGCATCTGCCGTTTGCCATAGCTGGTGCTCTGCACGGTGTTGCTCTTCTCGTCTTAGCTCCACATCGGGGGGCATTCATAGGATTACCTTGAGGATTGCCATTTTTTAACAAAACAGGCGTTTTTCCCCTGTTTGCACGGGGTTCATTCACAACTCTTTTCATTTTTTCCACCCCCTTGATTCACTGTTCCTACGATAGCCTGGCCGCCTTCATTGACATTGACATGCTCAACAATCATCTTTTGCTGCCCCCCGGTTCGATACTTCTTCAATGCTTCCATTTGCACCGCAAAAGTCCTCAACATCTTAGTTGCCCGGTCTGCATTTGCTTGTATTCCTACAAAGGTCTGGTCTTTAAGCATTCCTCGTCTTATGGCTGCCATCGCGACGTTGTGTACGCCTATCATTTGGACGGCCAGCATACCTTCAATCTCATCTTGTGGCTGTATCCCGTTTAATATAGCCATAGCCATATTGATTGCTGCTAAAGCTGCCTTGTTATCATGACCATCACTCGATACAGTTCCCTCAAACGTCCCAGCTACTTGTGCAAGCAAATAGTTGCTCAGGTCGTGGTCTGCTGTTCCTAATGCCTCAGACATTTTAGCTTCGCGTAACTGGCCATCAGGGTATTCAATGGCTATACTCACCTTTCCTGACTCACCTTTAACCTCTTTGAACTTTACGGGTTTTCTTTTGGCTAAATCTTGAAACTTGGCAATACTTGCTTTCTCATCATCGGTGTATTCTCTTTTTACCAAGCTCTCTGTCGTAGTTTCGGTCTCTTTCTTTTTGGTCGTTTCTTTTGCCATTTATTTTTTCTCCGTGCTGTTAGTTTGGATTAACGCTTTTATTGCCGCTTTGATATGCCCCGGCAGGTTCGGCCAGTGTTCGACGACCATTGCCAAGTCGGGGTCTTTTGGGGGTTGAGAGGTGTTCGGCGCATTAGGTGCGCCGGATTCTGCGCCGCCACTTGCTGAAATTGGGATTTTTGATTGCTCTAATGGGGGGTGTTCGAGTCCTGTACCGCCCATTATTTTGATACCCGCTATTATATTTAACCCGTTTCTCCAAGAGAGTTCCTAATTACGATTCGATTTTTTTCGCAAAACGGTTGAGAAACAGCCGTGCGATTACTATTTAACCTTTTTTGGCAAAATGGGCGATATATAAACAAGGTAAAACCGCACTCATAGTATGCACTTAGGAGTAAGTTTTTATTAAAAAACAGATGAGAAAACACGGAGTTAGCATAGCAATCCTAACAGGGATTTTCTGCGTTTTGATGAGCGGCATCACGTCAGGCGCGGAGACGTTTACGCTGTATTTGGAAAACGACGGGACATTTATCAAGCCATTATACCGGACTGACCGGCACTATACCGCCGGGGAAAAACTGGTTTATACTAACCAGCCCGACTGCAATTTTCTAAAAGAATTTGCGCGATGGAATGATTTTGGTCAAAACGACGGCCAGGTTTCAACGGCGCTGGGGTATTTTGTCGGTCAAAACCTATATACGCCTGACCATGTTGACGCCCCAGAGCTTCGAGCCAGACACGACCGGGTATTCGCGGGGTGGTTGTATGGGGGTATATTCGCGCAGCGGGCCTCTGAAAACCAGATGGAACATCTGGAACTGAACCTGGGGGTGATAGGGCCGGTAGCGCAGGGGGGTGAGACTCAAAGTTTTATTCATGACCATATCGGGGCGGCAGAGCCGAAGGGATGGGAAAATCAATTAGGCGATGAGTTCGAGACGGATGTTACGTGGCTGAAAAGGCAGCGGGTCGCGGAGCAGTATTTCAAGCGGACGGAGAATTTCGATTCGCATCTGGAATACGGGGCGACGGTTGGAACGCTGCATCGCAACGCGAACCTGGGGATAGTTTTCAGATACGGGATGAATTTGCCAAATGATTTTGGGCCTGGGCGACTTGAGGCGCCGGCGTCGGCGTGCATTGGAAAACCTACAGAGGTTCAAACGGCGTATCTTTTTACGCGGATTGGCGGCAAGCTGGTTGAGTATGACCGGTTTTTGAGCGGGCTGACGACGGAGCCGGCGGTTGCACAGTTACAGGTGGGAGCGGTTTACAGATATAAATCATTCGAGATAAGCTATTCGGAGACGTTCCTGACGAGGGAATACAGTAAGCAGGGCAGCACGGATTCGTACGGGGCGATAAATTTGACGTGGTGGTTCTGAGTTTTTGCCACTAAGACACTAAGACGCGAGGTTTTTTAGCCACAGATTACACTGATTTATTTTAGACGCAGATTCCTTCGACTACGAGAGGGCAGGCGGAAGACAGAGAAAAATACTGGATCCCCGGCAGAAAACCAAGGGAGCTAACCCCGAGGACAGGTGAGGAATCAGTCCTTCTCAATAAGTTGGTTATCGAACTTGTCGCGGTTGGCGTTCCACCATTTTTGGGCCTGGTCGTAGGTATCGAAGTCCTGAGAGATGAGAAAAGTTATCGCTGATTTGACTTCGTCGCGAAAATCAGGATTGGCGTCTTTGAGGCCCGTAATCAGGATGTCCATAGCGGCGGGGCTGGAGATATCAATAAGCGAGGAAACGACGATCTCCTTGACGTCTTCGTACCGGCTGGTGATGCCAGCTTTGAGAACCTCCATGCGGATAACGGATTCCTTCTGCTCGGCGAGTTGAATGGCGGCAGTCCTGACATCTTCACTCGAATCAGCGATTGCTTCAAGAAGAACATTTTCTACTGCCGGGTCCGTTACGGCGGTGCAGGCCTCGATAGCGCTTTGGCGGATTTGGGGTTCGCTGTCTTTCAGCGCCTTAGCGGCAACGAAGACGATATTGGGGTCGCTCGACTCTTTCGTCGCGAGCATTTCCATAGCGGCGGTGCGAACCTCGACATCATTATCATCGAGGACATTATAAACCATAACCGCCGTAGATTCGGGGTGTTCGTCGGCATACTCTGTCATAAAGTCGATTTTTTCCTCGGCGGTTTTCAAGGATTCAAGCGGCTTCAAATCCGCCGGCTTGGGCATCGCAGGAGCTTTGAGTTGAGAAGACGAGGGGGCTTCTTGCTGCATAGCCGGTTCCGTATCAGCAACTTTGGGCGGGGTCTTGTCAGCGGTCGTCTCTTTTTTATCCACAGCGGGTTCGGTCGGCGAAGTGACCACACCGGGGCCATTAGCTTCAACCACAGGCGTCGCAATTTGTGTATCCTGCTTAGACGATTTTGTGTCGTTTGAGGCCGGAGTTTTGGCCGACTTATCCTGTTTCTTCGGACACCCCGCAGCCATAACCACAGCCAAAAGCAACGTAATTATCAGTCCCGTTCTAACCGTTATTTTAAACCTGAATATCCGATTCATTTTTTGTGACCCTCTCAAGAATATGCCAACCAATGAAAATATATCGGCAGGTTGGTTCAATTGCAACAGGCATTTGGGGCGATGCGGCCCGACAAGCGAGGCAAGACAGGCCAATTGCGTTATTTGGTGAGCCAGAGAGTAAAGATGGTATTCGCGATATCAGTGTTGTCGATGTATGGGCCGCGGACAGGGTCATTTCCGTCGATGGTTTTAGTGAATTCTTCGGCCCCCCTGCCTTTAGCAAAGAAGGGGACAAGCGAATTGGTGTGATTCCTGCTGTGCCATTCCATAGCGGGGAGTTTGCCTGGCCCATTACTGATGATGTCATTCCACATCTGCCCTGAGCCAGGGCCTGTGAGGTGGCCTGTTTCGTGGTCGGCGGTGATGATGACAAGCGTTTCGTTCCAACTGCCGTTTGTGTCAATCCAGCGGATGACGGCTTCGATACTCTTGTTGAAATCATCCATTTCCTCTATGAGGCGACCCGATTCGTTGGCGTGCGCGGCCCAATCAACGGCGCCGCCTTCAATCATAATAAAGAAGCCATTGGGGTCATTATTGAGGACGTTCAGGGCGGCATTTGTCATTTCCGCGAGAGTTGGGACGGTCTGAGTTAAAGGCGCTATGTATGGGGCGGCATAAGGGTTACCCTCGCGTTTTTGCTGGGTAGTATCATAGACCTGTATGAGGCCGAAGACACGTTTTGGGGTTTTACCTTTTGCCAAGGCCTGGAATTCGGCGCGTGTCTGGACGAGTGTCCAGGGGTTTGCGCTGCCGCCTGCCGAACCATTCTTCAGACCCGCCCAGGTTTTCTCGCTAATATACTTGTAGGTTGGTTCTTGTGTCTGCCTGCCGTCGGAATCGTAAAAGGGGTGGCCCGCGCCCATAATGCAATCGACGGAGTTATTGTTGACCATATCATCGGCGATTTGGGTCAGGTTGCTCCTTGCGCCGTTGTGGACGACGAAGCCGGCGGGAGTGGCATCATCGAAAAAGACAGTGGTTATTACGCCTGCGGCCTTGCCGAGTTGTTTGGCACGTTCAGAAAGATTCAAAACTGGACGGTCATCAATATCGAGGCCGAGGGTTTTGTTATGGGTTTTGACGCCTGTGGCCATCGCGGTCGCGGCGGCGGCCGAATCGGTTGCGCCCTTATCGAGGTAATCGAAGCTGCGCCAGGCGAGGTTAGCATCATAGGAGCCGCCATAAGGATAGGTGGTCATCGCAAGACAGACGGGAAAGTCCTCGTACGGCTGACAGGGTGAGCGGCCGCAGTTATAATAGTCGGCAGATTTATAATGATTGAATCCGCCGCCGTCAGCAATCATAATGATGACGTTTTTGGGGCCGCTGCTATGAGCGCAAGGAGATGCTTGTTTAGACGCGTAAGAACATCCGCAGATGCCGCCGAATAAAATCAAGCCAAGCAATATGTTTCTAATCAGCATCTTCATATCTGAATGACGATTATAATAAAAGGACGTTAATTTACCAGCGGGGGCTTCTTTTCCCCCGTTAAAAGCATATAATCTTATGGTTTGGAGTATGTTAGGTATGGGTTATTTTCGTGATAATATCGAGCAGATGAAGGGTTATGAGCCGGGGTTTCAGCCCAAATCCACGGAGGTGGTAAAGCTCAACACCAATGAGAACCCTTACCTCCCTTCCCCAGCGGTTTTGAAGGCGATTAGTGAGATAAAGCCGGAGCAATTGCGGCGGTATCCTGACCCGATGGGCAACGTGTTTCGCGAGGCGGCGGCAAAAATCAACGGGGTAGAGCCGGACTGGATTATGGTGTGCAACGGCGGGGACGAATTATTGAGTATGGCGTTTACTGCCCTTTGCGACAAAAAGAGGGCCGCAGCGTATCCCGTGCCGACGTATTCGCTTTACCCGGTGCTGGCGCAAATCCAGAACTGCAAAGTTATTGAAGTACCGTTTGACGAGGAATTTAACCTGCCTTCAAAATTAGCGAGGACAAAAGCGGCGTTGACAATCGTTTGCAACCCGAATGCGCCGAGCGGGACATTTATTGACGTAGAAGAGCTCGCGGAACTTGCGGCGGAGATAAAGGGCGTGCTGCTGATTGACGAGGCATACGTGGATTTCGCCGAGCAAAACTGCACTGAATTGGTCAAACAGTTCGATAACATAATTATACTTCGCAGCTTGAGCAAAGGTTATTCGCTGGCGGGATTGCGATTCGGATACGCGATTGCGAAACCGGGATTGATAGAGGGACTGCTGAAGGTCAAGGATTCATACAACGAAGATGCGATAGCGATTGCGGCGGCGACGGCGGTGATTAAAGACCAGGATTACTTTAAGGAAACAGTTGAGAAGGTAAAGGCGGAACGCAAACGACTGAGCGAGCAGTTGAGAGCGATTGGATTTACGCTGCCCGACAGTTCATCGAATTTTGTTTTCGCTGAGCATAAGACGCGCAAGGCGAAAAGTGTTTTTGACAAACTCGTGCAGCGGAATATTTATGTGCGATACTGGGATTTACCCGGCATCGAGAACAAGCTGAGGATAAGCGTCGGGACAAAAGAACAGGATGATATACTTTTGTCGGCATTGAAAGAAATCGTATCCGCATAAAGGACTATGCTATGAAAAAGCGAACGGCGAAAATTCACAGGAAGACAAAAGAAACGGACGTTAATATCTCGCTGAATCTCGACGGGACAGGCAAATACGAAATCGATACAGGCGTCGGGTTCCTCGACCATATGCTCACGCACCTCAGTAAGCACAGTAAAATAGATACGGCCGTAAAGGCCAAAGGCGACCTCGACGTTGACAGCCATCACACGGTCGAGGACATCGGGCTTTGCCTTGGGCAATGCTTAGAGAAGGCGCTGGGGGACAAGAAAGGCATCAACAGATACGGCAACAGCTCGGTGCCGATGGAGGATTCGCTCGCGAATGTGTCGATTGATTTGTCGGGCAGGCCGAGCTGCGTTTATAACGTGGAATACCGGACGAACAAGATAGGCGATTTCGACGTCGAGTGCCTTGAGGAGATGCTGAGGAGCTTTTCGAACGCGGGCAAATTCAACCTACATATAAACGTCCCCTACGGCACAAACGCCCATCATACCGCGGAAGCGATATTCAAGGCGCTTGGCCAAGCATTGGGCGCGGCGGTTAAAATAACAGGCAAAGACATACCCAGCACAAAGGGAACGCTGTGATTGAAGCAGAACCAATTGAGTTTCGGGCGGGTATCGGCACAGACATTCACCGCTTGGTCGAGGGCAGGAAGCTGATGCTGGGCGGGGTGCTGATTCCGCACCCGATGGGACTGCTCGGACACAGTGACGGCGACGCGGTGCTGCACGCGGTGATAGACGCCCTGCTTGGAGCGGCGGGCCTGGGCGACATAGGAACATTTTTCCCCGATACCAACCCCAGATGGAAAGACGCGGACAGCAAGGAACTGCTGTTCATAGTCAAAGAAAAACTCGCTGAGAAGAAATGGGACATTATCAACGTCGATGTAACAATTCACGCGGAACAGCCCCGGCTGGAACCATTCAAGGGACAAATCAAGCGGGTAATCGCAGGGCTATTGGGAATCGACTTCAACGCAGCAAACGTCAAGGCGAAAACGAATGAGGGACTCGGTGAGGTCGGCGAAGGCACAGCGATAGCCGCCACGGCGATAGCGATGCTGAGAAAGAAAATCAAAAGGGTTTAATAAATGGGCTTACAACTATACAACAGCTTAACAAGACGGGCAGAGGAGTTTAAGCCGATAAATAAGGACCGGGTCGGGATATATGTCTGCGGGCCGACGGTTTATGGGCACGCCCATCTTGGACACGCCAAAAGCTACGTCAGCTTCGATATTCTCGTTCGATACATGCGATACCTCGGTTATAACGTAACATACGTCCAGAATATCACGGACGTAGGCCATTTGACGGATGACGCAGACCAGGGCGAGGACAAAATCGCAAAGGCAGCGGCAAAGGCGCACACGCACCCGATGGCATTAGCAGAGAAATACACCAAGAGTTACTTTGATGATATGGACAAACTCAACTGCGTCAGACCCGATATAAGCCCGCGGGCGAGCGGCCATATCGTCGAGCAAATCGAATTAGTCAAGACGCTCGTCGCAAAAGGTTACGCATACGAAGCCAACGGGTCGGTTTATTTCGATGTTTCAAAATTTTCAGATTACGGGAAACTATCGGGAAGAAACGTCGAGGATATGATAGCTGGGGCAAGGGTGGAGGTATCGCAGGAAAAGAGAAACCCCGCGGATTTCGCCCTTTGGAAAAAGGCGGACGCAAATCATATTATGCAGTGGCCAAGCCCGTGGGGACAGGGATTCCCCGGCTGGCACCTTGAGTGTTCAGTGATGAGCACGAAATACTTAGGGCAACCATTCGATATTCACGGGGGCGGGCTTGAAAACCAGTTCCCGCATCACGAATGTGAAATAGCGCAGGCGGAGGCGGCGACGGGAAAGCAGTTCGTCAAATACTGGCTACATAATAATATGGTTACGGTCGATGGCCAGAAGATGGGCAAGAGCTTGGGCAATTTTATTACGCTAAAACAGGTATTTGCCGATTCGCAGGAAGCGAAACACGAGCGACTGAGCAGAAAATACGATTCGTTAGCCGTTCGGCAATTCATTTTAACGAGCCATTACAGAAGCACGCTTGATTTTTCGGATGAGGCACTTCACGCGGCGCAGAGCGGATACGATAAATTAATAGACGCGGTCATCGCGGTAAGAAAGCAGATCAAAAACGCTCCAAACGGACCCATCGATAACAACATTGAGAATCGGCTAAAGGAATTAAAAGAGAAATTCGAGACGGCGATGAACGACAACCTCAATACGTCAATTGCGTTGTCGGTGATGTTCGAACTGGCGGGTTTAGCCAACGAGCAGATTGCCAAAAACGCGACAGGTAAGACGCTTACGGCAATTGATAATATGTTCACAAAACTCGGCGGCGACGTGCTGGGTATTGTGAAAGAGCAATATCAGCAACAAAGCGAAGGTAACGAGGTGATGCTGGATAAGCTGGTGGGCGTTATCATCGAGCAAAGAAAAGCGGCGAAACAAAATAAGGATTTCACGACGGCGGATACGCTGCGAAAGAAAATCGAGGAAATAGGGATTGTCCTCGAAGACAAGCCCGGCGGAGTTACCGGCTGGAGAATGAAATGAGGATTCTCGGCATAGACCCGGGATTGCAGGTTTGCGGGTATGCGTGCATTGAGTCAAAATCGGGCGAAACAACGCTGATCGAGGGCGGAGTGATTCGCACAACGGCCAGCAAGGCACTTGAGACGAGATTAAATCAGATAGCCGAAGATATTGACTCGATACTGGATAAGTTCAAGCCCGATGTTGTGGGGGTAGAGCAGTTGTATTCACATTATGCTCATCCGCGAACAGCGATATTGATGGGGCACGCAAGAGGGGTTATATTGCAGAGGTGTGCTGAGGCGGGCGTTGAGGTCAGGAGTTTCGGCGCGACGCGGATAAAGAAATGTATTACGGGCAACGGGCACGCGTCGAAGGAGCAGATGCAGAGGACAATCAAGACGCTTTTAGGATTGTCGGCTGTGCCTGAGCCAAATGACGTGGCGGACGCGATAGCGGCGGCGATGTGCTGCGCAGAATCGTATTCACCTGTTACAGTTGTGTCCCGAAACAAAAGTCAATGAATCACGTCAGTTTAACCGATTCGCCTTGATTTGTGGTCGTCTGCTAAAGTATGCCAGCCCGCTCAGTCCTAACAGCATAATGGTCGCAGGTTCGGGGGTAACATTGAAACTACAACTGTATGTCTGAGCCAGCCGATAATTGACACCAGGATCGTCCCAATTAGGCATATTCCACCACTCATACTCGATCCAACCAGGAGTTGTATAATCATCTATCCATGCATGTGCGTTAACCGTATAACCCCCCTGGGGCAGTAAACCCATATCTGCGGGGATTTCCCATTCAATTATCGTGTTCGACCGAGGACCCCCCGAGTATGAATCGTAAAAATAGTAATCAAGAGTGATGGACGTGCCTGAACGGTAAGCATCTGAACCGAGATAGGAAACAGTAAGGAAGCGGTAACAGGTAGAGTCGAGGGTTACACTGTCTGATATCGTAGGATTGAGAGGGCTTACCCCAATGCTGCTGATGCCAACAACATCACCATTGGCATTAAGACACAACACAGCAATTGTCGAAAATACAACAAAAACCACCCAATGTGAAGAATTGTTTAGACCTACATTTCTCATATTTCTCCTCCTTCGCTACCAAACGCGGCAGCATCGTTGTGGTAAAAATATTACTGCCCCACAACAGAGCAAAACAACGATTTCAGAACCAAACTCTCTTCACCAGATATGCTACCACCCAAGGCCCGAGAATGTCAAGGGTTTTTTGGTAATTTTAGAAGTCTTTCTAAGGAATGGTAATACTTTCTCTTTTCAGGCAATCAGGTTATAATTCCGGCTTATGATAGCACGACTGGAAGGAAAACTTGTTAAGCTGGATACCGAAAGCGCACTGGTACAGGTGGGCGCGGTGGGGTATGAAGTTTTGCTGCCGGGGTATTGCATAAGTGCATTAGCGGGCAGCATCGGCTCAACTATTACGCTTTGCACGATGGAATACTACGAAGGGTCATTGGGCGGCGGGAATCTTATCCCAAGAATCGTGGGATTTTTAAGCGATGGCGAAAGAGAATTTTTCAACAAGTTCACCAGCGTCAAAGGCATCGGCGTGCGAAAGGCGCTGCGTTCGCTGACCATACCGATTGCCAGTATCGCATCGGCGATTGAAAACGGGGACGATAAAACACTAACCGCGCTTGACGGCGTAGGCAAAAGGACGGCGCAACAGATTATCGCGGAGCTGAAAGGCAAACTCAGCAGATTCGCAATCGGCGTCGGGCCGACGGGCGTGGCTGCTCCGGCTTTCAAACCATACCAGGCGGAAACACTTGAGATATTGATTGCCTGGGGTGAGAAACGAAATGAGGCGATGGAGCTGATTGAGCTTGCGTGCAAGAAGCACCCGGATGCTAAAACCGCGGAAGAGTTAGTGCCTTTAGTATATAGAATGAAACAAGGCATAGAGGTCTAATGGCGATAGATAGAGTTATAACGAGCGAATCGAAGAACGAAGCAGAGGAGAATTTCAACGTCTCGCTTCGGCCAAAGCAGTTGCGAGAGTGCGTTGGCCAAACCAGGGTAATCGACAAGCTCAAAATCGCGATTGAAGCGGCGAAAAAGAGAAACGAGCCGTTGGAACATATCCTGTTTTATGGCCCTCCCGGTTTAGGCAAAACCACGCTTGCCAACGTCATCGCAAATGAGATGGGCGCAAATATCAGGTGCACGTCGGGGCCAGCGCTGACAAAACAAGGCGACCTGATGGGGCTTTTGAGCAATATCAACACGGGCGATATACTTTTCATCGATGAGGTTCACCGACTTAGCACGCCTGTCGAAGAGTTTATGTACCCGGCGATGGAGGAATTTAGGGTCGATTTCACGGTGGATAGCGGGCTGCACGCGAAGACGATAAATTTCCCGCTAAAGCGATTCACGCTAATCGGGGCAACGACACGGGCGGGATTGCTGAGCGCGCCATTGCGAAGTCGATTCGGGATGCTTTACCATCTCGAATTTTACAATACGGCGGATTTGACTTTAATTCTCAAACGCTCGGCCAAACTGCTGCAGTTGAACTGCGATGAAGGGACACTGAACCTGATTGCGACGCGGTCGCGCGGAACGCCGAGAATCGCGAACCGGCTGTTGAAACGGGTGCGAGACTACGCACAGGTAAAAGGACAGGGCAAACTGACGACCGCAATTGTCGAAAGCTCGCTCAAGATGGAGCAGATTGACGGGCTTGGTCTCGACGAATTAGACAGGTCGTTTTTGCGGGCATTGGCGGGGGTATATGAGGGCGGGCCCGCTGGTATCGAGGCAATCGCGGCAACATTAGGCGAGGAACGGGATACGCTGGAAGACGTGGTTGAGCCGTATCTGCTGCAAATCGGCTTTGTCCGCAGGACGAAAAGGGGCAGGGAGATAACCAATGATGCCTGCTCGCACCTTGGGCTGAAATATCACAAGAAGACATCAATAGACCAGCCGGAATTGTTTGACGCCGGGCAGCAGTAAATTCAGCCGACGGAATCGGAAATTTTAATCTGAATTACCTTACGAGTATCGTTAGTTACCTTTGCCTGTTCGCTTATCCTGACGGGGCAAAGCCAGATGATTTTTTCGGTGTCGGCGATAACGAGCAATTTTCGTCGCAACGCCGAGGATACCTTCGCGGCAGTCAAAAACTTACCCACTTTTTTTTCGTCTGCCAAACCTAAAGGCCAAAATTTGTCACCGCGTTTTCTCAGGCGAATTTCCAGCGGTAGTTTTAATTTTTCGCAATCGAACCATTCGACAAGATTTGTTTTGGTCTTTTTGAAGCCGGCCAGGTCTTTCTGCTCTATTTCTATGATATCAGCGTTGATTGTATAAGGGCCGAATTGCGTTATTCCCGGCACTTTTAACGCAACAGGGTCTATCGCAATTGATTGGGCCGGTTTAGTTTTAAGATGTTTCTCAAAAACGATTTTGTCCCCCTGCCGATGCACTGTTACGCAATTTGGAAGCTGCAACCGTGAATCATCCGGCAATCGCAATATGCCTGTATAATGACGTCCAGTAATATCCTGTTCGCGGCAATCCAGACGAGCCAATGCCCTGCGAGCAATCTCGATTTTGACTTCAGCCGGCTGATTGGCAATTTTGCCCAAATCCACAATAACGTTGTTTTCATTCACAGTTGCTGCATCAGGCCAAACCGCGTCGGCTGTTCGGCAAATCATAAGATAAAATCCGCGAGACGCTTTCGACAGAACAGCAAGGCGCTCAACGATGTTGCTTTGAGAATCATTCTGTAACGCCGGAAGCAGGCGATGACGGATGAAGTTACGCCTGTACGCAAAATCCGTATTTGTCCTGTCGGTGCACCAATTCAGATTGCAGCTGTTGAGATATTGAATAATCTCATCACGTGTAGCACAAAGCAACGGCCTTATAAATGTGATTCCATCAGCAAATCTTTTCGCGGGCCAGATGCCGCACAGACCGCGGAGACCCGTTCCGCGAATCAGCCGATCGATAATTGTTTCGGCGTTATCATTTTTATGATGGGCTGTGGCGATACAGGCGCAGTTCCGTTCTTTCGCAATCTCAACCAGCTTTTCGATTCGCAGATTTCTCGCAGCTGTCTCAACCGACAGTTTTGATTTCTTCGCGTAATCACGCACGTCGATTTTCATAGTGATGACAGGGATTTTGAGCTTTTGGCACTGTTCAATCACAAAATCCTCGTCTCTTTGTGCCTCATCAGTTCTCAACTGATGGTTGATATGGGTGCAGTAAATATCGAGCCGCAGCGCAGCCAGGACGTGTAACAACGCCGAGGAATCCGCGCCGCCTGAAACCGCGAGCAGAACTTTTCCGCCCGCCGGCAAAAGCTGTTCGGCTGCAATAAAGTCCGCTGTTTTTTGTTCCAGTTTCTTCAGCATTGTCGGCCAAAAGCAAATGGGCCTGACTGTCGGTCAGGCCCATAATTACGCAAAATATTCATTCGAACAAATTCGAGCCGAGGTTACGGCTTGGGTTTGGCTTCCCCGGTTAATTCCTTGACCCGTTGTTCGGCAAGGGCGACCCACTGCCTGTGCTCATTCGATTTGGTTATCTTCGACAACGCCTCTTGATAAATCTGCAGCGCCTCGGCTCTTCTGCCTAACTGGGTGTCGAGAAGATACGCCGCCTTGAACCTTGCCGTAGTGGGCGTTTGCGGGTTCCACTGATAGGTTCTCTGGTAATTCTTAACGGCGTTAGGGTAGTCCTTGAGGTACTCATAAATTCCGGCCATTCTGAAAGCAGCATCGTCTATTTTGTCGCTTTTAGGATATTTATTTATAAACTGGTCATACTTATCGAGCGCCTTTCTCAACAAGGCCTCGTCCTTGATTAACGGGCCTGCCTGCTCTTCGATACGAACGGCCTCGGCGTACATGGCGTTGGCATCCGAAGCGGTGCCGACCTCGGTATTCACCTTCTGTGATTTGCCCGCATCCTTACCGTTACACCCTACAAGAACGAACGATAACGTTATAACCGACACAATAACAGCTAACCTTGCCATAATGGCCTCCTTTCAATTTCATAATACCGCCGGTACTCCGCCGGCGACTCTCAATCACTTTACAATTTACCTAAACCACGTCAAGAGCAATCCGGCAAAAAATCGAATACCCAATCAATCTCCGGCCCGCCTGACGATAATTGCCGTATAACTCCCATCGCGGTCAAACATCTCGGCTGACGGCAAAATCAACCTTTCGGATTCGAGTTCGAAACCCGAATTTCCCTCAATAAACCTGCGCACGAGCAGACCATCTTCTTCGGGTTGTATGCTGCAGGTGCTGTAACAGATAATACCTTTGGGTTTCAGCATACCAGCGGCCTTCGAGAGCAAAATCATCTGCGTTTTAGCAAGTTTTTTTACATCGCTTTTAGTAATTCTATGGCGAACCTCCGGCCTGCGAGCCAGGACGCCGGTATTCGAGCAGGGCGCATCAACCAGCACACAATCAAAACTACCCCGCTTTTCAACATCACTATAATTGATTGTCGTGACACATCCTGCCAACCTCAGGCGGGCGATATTTTCTTTGACCATTTCGAGACGGCTGGTATCTATATCCGTCGCCGTTATCTTCGCTTTGCCGCCGGTCGCTTCCGCCAATTGCGTTGTCTTTGTGCCCGGTGCAGCGCAAAGGTCAAGGATAGTCCAGCCCAGTTTTGGCTTCAACGCCCGAACCACTTCCGATGCGGCCAAATCCTGAACGGTAAATAACCCATCATTGAAGCCGGGCAGAGAGGTTATCGCCTTGGGGCTTGTCGGTTTTATCATTTGCGATTCGGGCTCAATCTCGCACTCGACGTCCGCTGACTTGAGCTTCTCCGCAAGTTCTCCCGCCGTGGTTTTAAGCGGATTAGGCCTCAAATAAACGCTTGGTCTGCGATTGCTCGCAAAGCAAATATTTTCTGTCTGCTCCCTGCCATATTCATCGAGCCAATTTTGAACAAGCCAGTCGGGCAGTGAAAACGCACAGGCAAGATACTCACACGGCGATTCGTCCCGGTCGGGAAGTATCTCGAAATCAAATTCGCAACCTGTGTCCGGCGTTTGCGGTATGGTCTCTCGCAGCCGGGATTGCTCAATCGGTTTTTGACGGCCGCGTATGTGCCTTAACACCTGCCTGAGAACCGCGTTGACAAACCCCGCCTGTTTGGCGTCTGCGACTCGTTTCGAATAATCAACCGCCTCATCAACTATCGCGTACTCCGCGGCCTGGGGACAATAGACCAGTTCGTAAACGCCCACGCGGAGGATATTTAGTATTTTGCCGGAGATTCTCCCGACGGGGACAGCGGAGACCTTCTCAATCAAATTATCAATCAGACAGTTACTTTTCAAGACACCGAAAACAATGTCAGTGGCCCGCTGCGGTTCTTTTGTCCGCTTGAGAAAATCGGCCAGCGTCTCGACGACATCGCCCTTTTTGGGGTCGGCCCGCGTCAAAACAGAGGCGGCTACGGCACGTGCGGTTAGGGGGACAGAGGAAGACATATCATTCTTCGATTCTGATAAAGATGTCGCCGGGGCAAACATGCCGGCCGTTGACAAAATCCGCGAAACTCATCAAGCGGGAATTTTCCGGTTTCAACTGCATAATCTGCAAGCGGTCTTTGCCGCAGACGACGTTGAGGTTTTCGTCGATTGTGCCGGGAGACAGGTTCGTTGGATTATCCATTCGCAGGATATCCGCCTTGGCGAAGACGACTCGTTCCGCCCGGCTCGATTTTTGTGACTTGTAAAGGGCAGACACACCCGGCCAAGGCCATAAACCAAGCATCTTTCTATGCAGCAATTCCGCCTGCTCAGCAAAATCAAGAAAACCATCGGCCTTTTGCAGCTTTGGTGCGCGGGTGGCCTTCGAGTCGTCCTGTTTTACGTATTTGGCTGTGCCCGCGGCAATCTGGTCAATGGTCGCAACGAGCAATGACGACGCCAGTTTCGCCAGCCGGTCGTGAAGTTCGCCCGCTGATTCCTCGCCGTCAATCTCGGTCCTGCATTGCGCGAGTATGTCGCCCGCGTCCATTCTTTCCGCGACCGTGATAATACTGATGCCCGTTTCGGAGTCGCCGTTGATTATCGCCCAGTTTATCGGCGCCGCCCCGCGGTATTTAGGCAGCAGCGACGCGTGAACGTTTATTGCCCCTTTGGGGGCGATATCGGTTACTTCTTTGCTGATTTTCTGGCCGAAGGCGATGACAACCAAAAGTCCGGGTTTGCAGGAACGTATTTGGTCGATAATCTCGGGTGAGTTCACATCAGGGGCTTCAATGACGGGTATGTTATTTTGGGCTGCCCATTCGGCGACGGGCGTGGGCTTTTCTTTACGCCCCCTGCCCGCGGGCTGTGCCGGCTGGGTAATGACAAGAGATATTTTATGGTTCGACCGGGAAATCGCGTCGAGACAAGGTAAACCGAATTGGCCGCTTCCGAGATAAACGATGTTCATTTGTCTTTCAAAACATAGAGATGTCAGGAGCCAACGTCGTTGTGCTCTTCTTCGAGCATTTTCAACTGCTTTCGATGCGCAATCCGTGCGGTTGTCGGCATACGGTTAACTATCGTAACGCCCTCAATGTGGTCAAATTCGTGCTGAAGCGCACGGGCGTAAAGTCCTTCGCCCTTGTCGGTAAAGGTTTTACCATCGAGGCCGGTGGCAGTAACGGTCGCCTGACTGTACCGTTTGATTTTTGTGAATATGCCCGGGACAGACAAACACCCTTCTTCATTTTCCACAAGCGAACCTTCGCCCTTAACTGCCGGATTTACATAAACTCGTACATTATTCCTGTTGCCATCGAGAGAAATTATAAACAGGCGCAGTGGGACGCCCGCCTGGGGAGCAGCAAAACCAACGCCTTTAAGCTCAACCATAAGGTCCGTCATCTTAACGACAAGCCGACGGATATTATCGTCTATTTTCTCCACCGGCTGCGAGGCCTTGCCCAGCACCTCAGCGGGGTAATGCGTTATATGACATTTTTCAACATCAATCGTCATCTTGACTCTTTAATCAAACTCATCGCCCTTGAAACTATTACCTAAATAGGCTTTTTTGACGATTTCATTCTGGATAACCTGAGCTGGGGTGCCTTCCGCCAAAACCTTGCCGTGGTCGATGATATAGGCCTTATCGACCACCTCGAGCGTTCTTTCGACGTTGTGGTCTGTAATCAGGATGCTGACGCCGGAGGCGACAAGATGACGAATGTCATTTTGCAGTTCCTGGACGGTAATGGGGTCAACGCCGCTAAAGGGTTCATCAAGAAGAATCAGGGATGGCTCCGTTACCATAGCGCGTGCGATTTCGAGTTTTCTGCGTTCGCCGCCCGACAAAAACCGCCCCTCGCTGCCTGCCACCTCGGTCAGGCCAAAACGCTCAATCAGCTCGTCGGCCCGGCTTTCTCTGTGCTGTTTTGTAACAGCCATTGTTTCGAGAATGGCGTAAAGATTATCCCGCACACTGAGCCGCTGGAATATACTGGGCTCCTGTGAAAGATACCCGATGCCAAGACGCGCCCTTTTGTACATCGGCAACTCCGTGATGTCATTGCCTTCAAAGACAACCTGGCCCGCGGTGGGGATTATCATCCCTATAATCATTCTGAAAGCGGTGGTTTTGCCCGCGCCGTTTCGGCCAAGCAGGCCCACGATGCTGCGATGCGCGATTGTGATGGATACGCCGTTGACCACGGCCCTTCCAGAATACTTTTTCACTAATCCGCCGGCTTCAAGTAAATTCGTATCCGTCAAGACATTTCCCTTCGAAGTATTGGTAGTTTTGCTGCCGCTATCCGCGTATTATAGCGACGATTTTCACTAAAGCAACCATATAGCATCTCACCAAAAGCCGCCGGATTTATCACGAGGGTTTTCCTTGAACCGCGAAAAAGCAACAAATACTCTGGCCTTTTGGCGCTTTTTCTGTTATGAAGTCACTTTTGCGTTATGCAATCCTGAGCATAAAGGGTAATCGAGCGTGAGTTAACTATGTTTGCGATAATAAGCGACATACATTCGAATATCGAGGCGTTGACGACCGTCCTTGCGGACATCGAAAGCCGGGGCATAAAAACCATTTATTGCCTCGGCGACGTCATCGGCTACGGCGCCAATCCGCGAGAGTGTCTTGACCTGGTTATCAACAAGACCAAATGGTGCGTCCTGGGCAACCACGATTACGCTACGCTCTATGAGCCAACCAACTTCAACTACGGCGCGGAACAGGCCAGCTTCTGGACCCGTTTCAACCTCGAAGGTGAACCGGACAAGCAGGCAAGGAATAAACGCTGGGAATTTTTAGGTAAATTGCCTATGCGACGGTCGGTCAAGGCGAAACTCGGCGACGTCGCCACCTCAATCGATTTCATCCATGCCTCACCGCGCAGGCCAATCAACGAGTATATCTTCCCCGACGATGTTTATACCAACCCCGTAAAAGTCCGCCTGCTTTTCGAGCGGGTCAAACACATCTGCTTCGTAGGCCACACGCATCTGCCCGGCGTATTTCTCGACGAGCCGGATTTCTATCTGCCGAGCGAATTAGGCAACGTCTATCCGATTGTCGAAGACGAAAAGGCAATCATCAATATCGGCTCGGTCGGCCAGCCGAGGGACCGCGACAACCGCACCAGCTACGTTTACATCGAGGAAAACGAGGTGCACTTCGTCCGCCTCGAATATGATTATAAAACCACTGCCGAAAAAATCAGGGCGTTGGGCCAGCTCGACACCTTCAACGCTGACCGGCTCGAGGAAGGAAGATAAAAACCAGATTATGAACTTCAAAACTCTTCTCATACTGATACTAACGGTTTTCTGCCTGCTTTGCGGGGGACTGATAGTCCAGTCCGGATTCTTTGGCCACACAAACAGCCAGCCCTGCATCCTGCTGCAAAACACAACGACTGACGGGAATTCTGCGCCGAAAGTCGCCGCGGCTGAAACGCCCGCCCTGCAGCCGGCTCCTCTGCCCGGTTTTAGCGCAGTCGGCGGAAATCCAAAAATCATTACGCTCGGCTCGCTCGACCCGAACACCGGCTTCAAATTCCTGCTCGACCTCACCTCGCGAGGCGCAGGTATCAGCGACGCCAAACTCAGCGAATTCGACGACCGCGACCACAAAAATCCACAGCCCCTTGCTATGCTCTCGCCAACGGTCAACCTCGATGGCACGCCTGCTTTCTCAATGGCCAGCAGGACGCTTATACTGGATAATCAGTCCCAATTTCGTTTAGACAAACTCGACTGGATAGCCACCGATGTTGAAACAAATGACGGCACACAAATCGCCCGCTTTGAGGCAATCATAAAAAACAAGACCACCGGGCAACCCGCTATCAAACTGATTAAGACCTATCGTGTCACTCCCAAAATCTATGACCTCGACTGCGATTTAACCGTAGAGAATCTCTCGTCCGATGAACATAAAATCCAGTTTGAGCTGACCGGCCCTGCCGGCATCAAAAGAGATGACCCGAGAACCGACTCAAGAAAGACAATCGCCGCGTTCAGGGATACCAGAGGAGAGGTCATCAGCACCATTCTCGATATCGGTAAACTCAAAAAAGCCGTAACGCCGGAAAGCAGACAGCTCGTCCAGCACAATGCGGGTTTTCTCTGGGCGGCAATCACCTGCAAATACTTCACGGCTATTGTCATTCCAACACCCGACGCCAATGCGGATTTCTGCAACTGGATAACCGACAAATCCGGCTGGTGTGCAAATCCCGACGGCGATTACCAGCTCAACAGTGGCGATGAAACCATCGGCATCGACCTGAAATCAACCGTTATCACGCTCGCCCCGGCAGGAAACAAAACGTTCAACTTTAAGTTCTTCCTCGGCCCCAAGGACAAATCGCTGTTCGACAAAGTACCGATGTACAAAAATCTCGGCTTCGTCCAGACAATGGATTTTATGGCCTGCTGCTGCCCCGCCGCTATCATACATCCACTGGCCTTCGGAATCCTCTGGACGATGAAATGGCTCTACTCGTTTATCCCCAATTACGGCATCGTAATCATCATCCTCGTCCTGCTCGTCCGGCTGATTCTCCACCCGCTCACCCGACTAAGCCAGGTGTCGATGAGCAAGTACGCGAAGTTTAACGCTTTGCCCGAAGTGCAGGAAATAAGGAAACAATACGGCAAAAACATGATGGAGATGAATCGCCGAATCGGTGAGGTGCAGAAAAAATACGGCGTATCTCACTCTGCCGCGGTTATGGGTATGCTGCCGACAATGGTCCAGATGCCAATATGGATTGCACTGTACGGCGCAGTTTACGCCAGTATCGACCTTCGCGGCGCACAATTCCTGCCCTTCTGGATTACGGACCTTTCGGCGCCGGACGCACTGTTCAGATTCAAGGCGGTAGTGCTGCCCCTGTTCGGCACGCTCGACTCATTCAACCTGCTGCCGATTCTTATGGGCGTGGCGTTTTACCTCCAGCAAAAACTTATGCCCGCCCAGGCCGCCGCCGACCCCCAGGCCGCGCAACAGCAGAAAATTATGATGTTTATGATGCCCGTGATGTTCCCTTTGATGCTATACACCTCGCCTTCGGGTTTGAACCTTTACATTATGGCCAGCGTCTTCGGCGGCGTAATTGAACAATACCTCATAAAAAAGCACATCGCCAAACAGGAACTGCTGGGAACCGAAAACTTTGTCCCCGTAACGAGCAAAACCGGCGGCAAAGTCAAAAAGCAGAAGCCAAAACCGTTCTTCAAAATGTAGAGGACAGCGTACAGCGTATAGCGTTCAGTGAATGTGTATAACTCTAATGATACAATCGTGGCTATCAGTTCTCCCGGCAGCAACCACAGGGTGATTGTTCGAATAGCCGGGCCGGGGACAATTCAAACCTTAAACCGGATTTTAGTGCCAACAATTACCGCCGAAGCCGGCATTACACGGGGCAGCGTTTCAGTAACCGCTAATATAAATCTCGACGCAGTTATTTATTTGTTTCGAGAACCCCATTCCTACACAGGCGATGACTTAGCCGAAATACACCTCTGGGCAAATCAGGCAATCATTGAGACGTTGATGGAAAAGTTATTGGAACTCGGCGCCCGAACCGCATCGGCAGGCGAGTTTACCGCAAGGGCATATCTCAATAACAAAATCGACCTCGCGCAGGCGGAGGCCGTCAACGAAGTGATTACCGCCTCAAATACTTTCCAGCTTGCCGCCGCGGAAAACCTGCTGGCGGGCCGATTAGGACACTTGTCCAAATCAATTCGCGAATCAATTCTCGACCTTCTCAGCCGGCTCGAAGCAAACCTCGATTTCAGCGCCGAAGATATTACCCCCGCCAATAAAGCAGACATAATCGCCAAATTGAACGAGACCATAAGCCGACTCAATGACCTTCTCGCCGGCTCAATACGCTGCGAATCAACCCTCGATTTACCAGCCGTCGGAATCGCAGGGACGCCCAACGCAGGCAAAAGCACCCTTCTTAATAAACTATTAGGCAGGCATCGCAGTATCGTCTCGCATCAGCGAAAAACCACAAGAGACGTCCTCACGGGTGAATTTGAACTCCCCGGCTGTCGCTGTGTTTTATTTGATTGCGCCGGGCTTATCACCCATGCCGAAACCGTAATTGACGAACTCGCACAGCAAGCCGCAATTGAAGCAATACGAAACGCAATGGTAGTTATCTTCTGCGTCGATATCACAAAATCCGAATGGGCCGAAGACCTTGCGATACGCCGATTGATAAACCCCGCACACCTGATAGCAATCGCGACAAAAACCGATTTGCTTTCGGAAAAGAATACTGCTGAACGACTCACTAAACTAAAATCACTTTTCGGCTGCGAGTTTCTCCCCGTCTCCGCACATATCGGCGCAGGCATTAATAACCTAAAAACACAAATCGCAGAACGGGTAATCGCCTCCACATCCGGCCACGACAAATCCGCCTCGGTGGACAAATACGGCGTCGCGTTAACCGCCCGCCACAGGCAGGCACTCAATAACGCGATTCACGATATTATTCAGGCCGAAAAAGAAATAAAGGCGGGTAGCGAGGAACTGGCCGCTATGATGCTCAGAACCGCTTATAACCAGCTAAGCAACATCGAACAACATAATATTGACGAACAAGTCCTCGACCGCATCTTCTCCCGCTTCTGTATTGGTAAATAAAAAGAGCGCAAGCCCTTTATTGACCGCGTTTTTGTTTACCTGAACTTCAACGAAAACAGTTGCGAATTTATGATATTTGCCCTTCTCGCTTCAGAACCCGTTGAAGTTCATAGAAAGTCTGTTCGATGTTATCACTTGAAAAAGGTACATGTTGAAGACCTGCGACATTACTGAACTCTTCGATGCCCTCCTGTACCAAGAGGACGGCCTTTTTAAATCCGAGACGCCCCTGAAATAAACCCGCCTCATGAACAACATTCTGCCTCGCCCGTCGAGTTCCATCTGTCGTATCATCTTCCGCTGTAAGGACTAATATGGCAAATGTGGCTTGTTCCATCATCTTTTCTAAAACAGGAACGATTGATTCCCCGGTTCGTGGTTCAGATTCATACGTGACCGTCGCAATACCCAACTCATTCTGCAGATAGATTTGCACCCTTGCCCAGAGCTTACTCCGGCCATGGCCGATAAAAACACATGGGCTTTTAGTGACCTTTGCCTTTTCAGGATTCGAGACAGATGATGTTACAGGGAGCAAATTTCGAAATTCCTCCTCGCTAATCTTTGTGAGAGCATCGACGAGGTTATTGATGTCTCGAACTATAGAATCTGTGTCCGAAGTTTCGCGAGGTGGAATGTAAAGTCCTGAACCACTGGGACGCCATTGGCGATAGAACTCCTCTACTTTTTTCGCCAATAAGGCCAATTCTGTCTGGCTAATTTCTGGAGGAACTTCACACATAAGTTCGCGAAGTCGTTCAACATAATGTGTGATCGAGGCAAAAAACTTCGTGTTCTGCTTTACAGCCATACTGAGCGCTAAAACATGAACGCGAAGTTGGGCGAATTGGTTCATCTACAATTCCTTATCGCTTGTCCTTATATGATTATAGCCAGTTGACACATTATATTTTAAGAGTCATTCTCTAATCAAACTTTAATCGCTTGGCTTCTTCTTGAATATTCTTTTTACGCGTCTCTATTTGCTTTCGCTCTTGCAGAAGTCGTTCGCATTGCTCTTTTTCAAACTTTTGATACTGGCAATTGGCCTCCTCTACTGCTTGGATAAGAGTACTACGGTGATACTTTTCAACCTCTTCAATAGTTGTTCCATCAAGAATCACTTTGTCGCCAACTACTGACGCAATGCCAGGACGATGCCTCGACGTAAAAGTGGGTGGGTGATTCCAAGACTGAATAAATATCTGTTCCCATTCGTAAGGCGGACGACAAGATAGACGAAAGGGCACGTTATAAAGCGCGCTTCCACGAGTTCCATCATTTAGAGGTGTACCTATCTCATCTACAATTACTTCGATAATACGAATCGGCTGAAAATCGTCTGTCTCTCTTTTTTCTACCATATGTCACCTATCTCATTAAAGTTTGTAGGGCGGGCTTTAGCCCGCCGAACATATCGATAATCGAGCATTCAGTATCAAACGGCCACAATCCGTTTTCACTTTTGCCTTGTGCCCTTATTTTTTATCTTTTGCCTCGAATTCTGCGTCGATAACGTCGTCGCCGTTGTCTTTTCTGCGGACTTCGCCTTCGGCAGGCGGAGGCGGCGGCGCATCCTGTTGAGTCGGGCCGGCTGGACCTTTGCCGCCCGCGGTCTTCTTCGCGGCCTCCTCATACAGCGTCTTGCCGAGTTCCTGACTTGCGCTGCTGAGGTTCTCAATCGCCTTTCTTATCGCGTCTGCGTTATCGCCCTTGGCGACTTCTTTTAGATTGTTGACTGCGCTTTCGATTTTGCCGCGAGTGTCGCCGGAAACCTTGCTGCCGTGCTCCTTGAGCGTCTTTTCCGTCACGTAAATCAACTGGTCTGACTGGTTCTTCAAATCCACGACCTCTCGTTTTTTCTTGTCCTCCTCGGCGTGTGATTCGGCGTCCTTTTTCATCCGGTCGATATCCTGGTCGCTTATGCCGGAGCTGGATTTAATCTCAATCGACTGCTGCTTGCTTGTCGCCAGGTCCTTGGCCGAGACGTTCAAAATTCCGTTTGCGTCGATGTTGAAAGCAACCTCAATCTGCGGGATGCCCCTCGGTGCCGAGGGAAGCCCGGCAAGCTGGAACCTGCCAAGCGAACGGTTATCACTCGCGAACTCGCGCTCGCCCTGCAAAACGTGAATATCAACTGTTGTCTGGTTATCCGCGGCGGTCGAGAATATTTCGGTCTTGCTGGTTGGTATCGTGGTGTTGCGGTCGATAAGTTTTGTCATAACGCCGCCAAGCGTCTCAACGCCCAGTGAAAGAGGCGTTACGTCAAGCAGCAAAATGTCTTTGACTCCTGTGTCGCCCGCCAAAACCGCGCCCTGGACAGCCGCGCCCATAGCGACAACCTCATCAGGATTCAAACTCCTGTTGGGTTCTTTCTGGAAAAGCTCGCGTGCAATCTGCTGGACTATCGGTATTCTCGTTGAGCCGCCGACGAGTAAAACTTCCGCGATATCCTTCGTCGCCAGCTTGGCGTCCTTTATCGCCTTAAGGCAGGGGTTTTTCAGCCGGTCGAACACCGGCTCGCAGAGATTCTCCATCGTGCTGCGGGTAAGAGTCATCTGCAAATGTTTCGGCCCCGAGGCGTCGGCCGTGATAAACGGCAGATTTATCGTCGATTCCATCTGGGTACTCAATTCGCACTTTGCCTTTTCGGCCGCTTCTTTGAGCCGCTGATGCGCCATCGGATCTTTGCGAAGGTCAATACCTTCCTTCTTCCTGAACTCCTCGGCGATGTAATTTATCAAAACCGCGTCGAGGTCATCTCCGCCAAGATGCGTATCGCCGTTGGTGCTCAGCACTTCGAAAACATTGTCGCCGATATCGAGTATTGAAATATCGAACGTGCCGCCGCCGAAATCAAACACGGCGACTTTCTCATTTCTTTTTTTCTCAACGCCGTAAGCAAGCGCAGCGGCGGTGGGCTCATTAATAATTCGCTCGACCTTCAGGCCCGCGATTGCGCCGGCGTCTTTGGTCGCCTGTCTTTGCGCATCATTGAAATACGCGGGCACGGTAATCACCGCGCGCTCGACGCTCTCGCCAAGGTAATCTTCCGCTGTCTTTTTCAAATCCTGTAAAATCATCGCGGATATTTCGGGCGGCGTATATTCCTTGCCGCGGACGTTGACCTTGACTAATTCATCGGGATTGCCCACGATTTTATAAGGCACAATTTTTTCCTCGGACCCGACCTCGTTGTGGCGTCTGCCCATAAACCGCTTGATTGAGAAAACCGTATGCTCAGGATTGGTTACCTGCTGGTGTTTTGCAATCTGGCCGACTAAACGTTCGCCCTTGTCTGTGAAACCGACAACCGAAGGCGTCAGCCGTGAGCCCGATGAGTTAATCAGGACCTTCGGCGTATTGCCTTCCATTACGGCAACCACCGAGTTTGTCGTACCCAAATCTATTCCTATTATCTTGTTCGTAGCCATATTTAGCTCCCTTTCTATTTATCGCTTATTTGTAACAGCATTGTTTCTACCTTAAAAGTGCAAACGCCGTGCCAAAGGCCCAACCAAAGGCCAATACACCATAACTATATTATAATAAAGAAGTTACGATTATTGGACAGATGAAGGACGTATGTATTTTTGCCATTTTGGCAGACGCCAACGGCAGTAAGAGGCGCCAGCTTAGCCGTTTAAGGCAGAGCGGATGATTTTGGCGCGGAGGGCGTCGCGGTGGGTGGAATCAAGCTCCTTGCCGTAGTTAAGCTGCAAATGTGCAGGCAGTGTGAGCAAAAACAGGCGATTTACCGTGGCGATGGATAATCGGTCAGACGCTCCTGAATCGGCGCAATCTTTGCCCAGCGAGCAAAGCCGGTCGATTGCGGGCGTCGATGCACCCTGATGTTTGCGCATATTAAGTCCCAGCCGAATGTGACTGAGCAGAAACAACGCCTCCTGAGAGCTTATCAGGTTGGCATTTTTCAACAGGGCAAGCGCACGCAATATTTTGTCGTCGAGCAAACCGGCATCGTGCGAGAGCAACTGGCTGCGGGCCGCGTGCTCATATTCCACAATTTCAGGGATAATCGCCTTCTCGAACTGGGTAACAATATCATTCTCGCGGACGCCTAAGGTTATCTGGTTGGAGAGCTGGTAAAAGTCCCCCGCCGCCTCGGTGCCTTCGCCGAAAAGTCCCCGCACTGCCAACCCAAGCGATTTTGTAGCGTTGAGAAATTTTTCTATCTGCCCCGTCATTTTCAGCGCGGGCAGATGAAGCATAACCGATACCCTTATTCCCGTCCCGAGATTCGTGGGGCAGGCGGTAAGATAACCGTATTTGGGACTGAAGGCGTATTCGACCTTCTGCTCAATCAAATCATCGATGCGGTTAATCTGCTCGATGCAGGCGGGCAACTGGCAACCGGCCTTTAGAACCTGAAGGCGGAGATGGTCCTCTTCATTTATCATCGCGGTGAAAAACTCCCGCCGGGCAATCACCGCCCCGCGAGGGCCTTTGCCAAAGGCGTGATTCTGACTAATAAGATGCCGTTCGACGAGGAATCGTTTTTCCAGCGCGGGCACTTTGTCAACGCCGATATAAAAAACCTCATCTCCGAGGTCCAGCGCCATCAAAATATCTTTTAGTTTTCTTAATATCTCCGCTTTTTCCGTCGCAGGGCAGGCGGCCAGAAACCTATGACCCGCAAGATTTCTCGCGAGGCGCACACGCGAGGAAATTACCACGTCCGAGAGAGGCCCCTCTCCGCTGAACCATTCGTTGATATTCCCGCTTATTTCAGTCAGTTTCATCGCAGCAAAACGTGTTACTTAAATTCCGCGAGCTTGTCCCGCAATTTCGCGGCAAGCTCGTAATCTTCTTTTCGCACCGCCTCATCCAACTGCTGTCGCAACTGGGCGATCTCTAATTGTTTTTTCGAATCCGTCGGTATCTTCGCCGGCACTTTGCCGCAGTGACATGTCGCCCCGTCGTGCGCCTTTTTTATCAGTGGCGAAAGCTGTTTCTCGAAGACCTCGTAATCGTTCGGGCAGCCGAGGACCGCCTTCTCCCGGAACTTATCGAGGGTGTAGCCGCAGTGCGGGCAGACCGGCTCGCTCTCAACAAGTTCCGCCGGCTCCTCACCCTTCGGCCCCACCGAAAGCAGGTTGCTCAAAAGCTCATTTAAGGGGATATAGCTCTTTGTCCCCACGCCCTGCTCCTGCGCACACTGCTCGCAAAGATGCATCTCCGTCCGAACACCATCGGCTATTTCCGTCAGGTGTATCGTCGCCTCTTTACTCTGGCAAACCTCACACTGCATAATCGCCTCGATTCAAACTTATATTATACCACACTGGCGCTGATATAATCGTCAATTTTCCCGCCCTCCTGAATATCCAATCGACGCGGAGCGTCGTCTTTCGGCTTAAAACCTGGAACTCGATGCTATCTTTTGCTGTAAATCGCCCAGCAGCCCACCTGCTCGCTGACTTTAACGCTTTTCAGCAGGACGTTTTTCGGCAGGGTCGGCTCAAGCCGGTCGAAAATATACACCGCCACGTTCTCCGCCGATGGGCACTTGTCGTGGAAATAATCCGACTCGTTCAGGACCGTCTCATGGAGCTTGGAGGTAATATCCGAAATTCGCGATTTGAGTTGTGCGAAACCTATCACCATCCCGCCACTGTCCGGCATCTCACCGCTCACCTCAACATCCACCGCCCAGAAATGCTCATGTTCCGGCTCTTTTGTCCCATCCGGCAAAGGAACGCTGTGCCACGCCTTGAACTGCGTCTCGATTCCAATCGTAAACACGTTTACACTCCCAAAAAACCAATCCTCGATTAGCAGGCGGCATCCTTGCCTCGACAGCCGCCTTTAACTATGTTTCGCCTATTTGCCTATTGTTTCTTGAATCGTTCCTGCAATCGGCGATATACATTCTCAGGCACTAAGTTCGAAATATCACCCCCAAGCGACGCCACCTGGCGAACCAGGGTCGAGCTTATAAAGCCGTATTGCTCCGTCGTCATCACAAATATCGTCTCAATCCCCGTAACCGACCGATTGGTCATCGCAAGTTCAAATTCATAATTCACGTCCGTCAAACTGCGCAATCCGCGAAGTATGACGTTGGCCTTTTTTTGCCTCGCATATTCCACCGTCAGGCCATCGAAACCCTCAACCGATACCCCTTGCAGGTCCTTTATAAGCTCCGCTATCATTTCAACCCGCTCCTCAGGGCTGAAAAGCTGGTCTTTAAGCGGACTTCTCCCCACCGCCACAATCAGCTCGTCAAAAATCCTCATACCACGGTTTATTACGTCTAAGTGCCCGTTAGTAATCGGGTCAAAAGACCCCGGAAAAATCGCACGCACAAACTTACCGCTCATAATCCTTATCCTTAATCAAATTCGATATTATACCCCCCCACTCTCACAGGTCAAATCTTCTCCCGCAGGCAAATGCCCCTATTGACCCCTGCCTGTGAATATGGTATTATTTAGTGGGTCAAGGAACCTCACGCAAGAATATATGGAGTTGGCTTATGTATATGTATAGACGGAAAGCACTTGCCACGGCAAAGCGAAGCGAAGTCGGGCCTGCCCGGCGTAGCCCACAGGGCGAAGAAGGGCCTGCCCATCGTAGCGCAAGCGAAGATGGGCCTGCCCTCCGTAGCTTTAGCGAAGGAGGATTTACACTCGTCGAACTGCTGGTAGTCATCGCAATCATTGCCCTTCTTATGGCCATACTGCTGCCCGCCCTGAACAAGGCCCGCGAACAGGGCAAACGCGCCGTCTGCCTGAATAACCTTAAGCAGTTGACCCTCGCCTGGATGAATTACGCATCGGCGAACAACGAAAAACTCGTAAATGGCGCAGCTGCCATATCCGGCGTTGCCTGTCCAGCTGGGATGGATTGTCCTTCTGGAACTACATGTGCGGCCGCACCGCCCCTTTCCACCGACCTAAACTGGTATCCCATGCACAAAAATGAATTACCCTGGCTTGGATACGGTACGATAACAACTCCCACCGGATACAAACCTGCTGATATATGCTGCCAGAAATGCGCTATGCAGACCGGGGCACTCTGGAAATTTACCCAGAACGAAAAAATATACCGTTGTCCGACAGGCGAAAAAGATGCTTTAGTAACATACCCCATCGTCGATTCGATGAACGGTAAATGGAAATGGAACTTTCAAGGTGGTGCTAGTGGTGGTGTTTCAGACAACTCTTCAACAGTGATGATTAAGTACCTCAATCAGATAAAAGGCACTACGATGAGAATGATATTCATCGATGAAGGCACATTGAGCCCGGATAGTTATGCGGTCTATACCGGGTCCCCGAGGTGGTTTGACCCACCGATGGCAAGGCACGGCAACGGAACGGATTTATCTTATGCCGACGGCCACGCAGGACGCATAATGTTCAAAGCGCCTGAAACCCTTGATGCCGCAAAAAATAATACATATGATTATCTACCAACAACCTGTGAAGGCAAGGTCGATCTCTACAAGGTGCAGGTTGCCTGTTGGGGTCAATTGCTTTACACGCCTGACCCGACGTGCAAAGGGTACGCGCCTGCCGAATAACAAAATAACTCGCTTAGGGTGTCTAAAAACCAGCAAAGAGCGGTCATTCTCGTGATATCCCCTATTGACCCCTGCCTGTGAATATGGTATTATTTAGTGGGTCAAGGAACCTCACGCAAGAATATATGAAGTTGGCTTATGTATATGTATAGACGGAAAGCACTTGCCACGGCAAAGCGAAGCGAAGTCGGGCCTGCCCGGCGGCTTGTCCGGCGTAGCGCAAGCGAAGTCGGAAGCTTTAGCGAAGGAGGATTTACACTCGTCGAACTGCTGGTAGTCATCGCCATCATCGCCCTTCTTATGGCCGTGTTGCTGCCTGCCCTGAACAAGGCCCGCACACAGGCCAAACGTGTCGCTTGCCTGAGCGGTCTCAAGCAGTTGACCCTCGCCTGGATGACGTATGCCTCGGGCAACAACGATAAGCTCGTCAACGGCTCAGCGAACGGCGGCGGTCCTTGTCCGACCTGCCCTGCTGGGACTGGGACTTGCGGGGCCAGGGCACCGACCACAGTGGGCACTCAGGAATATAACGACCATAAAAATGAGTTACCATGGATCGGAAGCTATAACATCGCAACCGATTCAGATTGCGGCAAGAAATGCGCTATTGATACCGGCGCACTATGGAAATACATACAGGACTACAAACTTTACCATTGTCCAACAGGTATGAAAGGTGAAACAATTACATACGCGATAGTCGATGCAGTGAATGGCCGGCAAGAGGGAAGAGGAACCATCGGGTCAGGAGGAACCGTCCCGGCAGATATATGGAAAAAAACTCTCGGTCAGATAAGAAAATCCGCAACGCAGCTTGTCTTCGTCGATGAGGGGCGTATCACACCGGATAGTTTCGCGGTCCCTTATAACGGCGGTTGGCATACGCCTCTCGAGAGCTGGTGGGACGGTCCAGATGCCCGGCACGGCAATGGAACAACGGTATCTTTCGCGGATGGACATGCGGAATATTGGAAGTGGGCTGCCTTGGAAACAGTCACTCGTGCACAACAGGTAGAAGCAGGAACTGCCACTGGAACCTTCCCTATTTCGTCATCGCCTGATGCCGCATTTCAGGACCTCTACAAAATGCAGATAGGCTGCTGGGGTAGACTCGGCTACACGCCCACACACACGCCAAAAGTCGACTGACGAAACCGCGTAAATCGCCAAACTTCGGGAACATTCACCGGCAATAAGCCCGGCATGTTTTTCACGCCGGCAACCACCCTCGATTCCCCGTCCTCCACGCCAAATTTCTATTGCATCCCCTATCGGTTTTAGATAACCTGCTGGCTTTCTATTGAGCCGGGATTGCGATGAATCAGGCCCCGGCAAGGCCGTATGTAAAATACGCTTTTTTAAGGAGTTACTATGCTGCTTCATCCTATCGATATAGCGATAATCGGTACGTATATCGTCCTCATTATGTCGGCGGGTTTCGCCGTTTCCAAGTTCGCCAGCCGAAACCTCGATTCCTACTTCTTAGGCGGCAACAAAATACCCTGGTATATCCTCGGCGTCGCAGACGCCTCCGGTATGTTTGATGTTACAGGCACTATGTGGCTGGTGATGGCCCTTTTTGTCTATGGCCTCAAGGGTTCGTTTCTCCCCTGGGTCTGGCCAACCTTTAATCAGGTCTTTCTGATGGTTTACCTCTCTACCTGGCTTCGTCGCTCAAATGTTATGACGGGAGCCCAGTGGATTAATACCCGCTTCGGCAACGACTTAGGGGCGAAGCTGTCGCATATCAGTGTGGTCATCTTTGCTATCGTCTGCGTCATCGGATATCTTGCCTACCAGTTCAGGGGAATGGGAAAATTCGCCCAGATATTCCTGCCCTGGGACCTGTCCGCCAACACCTACGCGATAATCCTGATGACCTTCACGACTATTTACGTCATCCTCGGCGGTATGGTCAGCGTCACAATCACCGACGTTATCCAGTATGTCTTTACAACGATAAGCGCCATCGTCATCGGCATAATCGCGTTCAGGACAACAACCGCCGCCCAGGTTAACGCCGCCGTCCCAAACGGCTGGCACGACCTGTTCTTCGGCCTCCACCTCAATCTCGACTGGTCACAGCAAATCCCCGTTCTAAACAGCAAAATCGCCAAAGACGGCTGGGAACTTTTCGGAATATTTTTTATGATGCTCTTATTCAAGGGGTTACTCGTCAGCTCGGCGGGGCCTGCGCCAAATTATGATATGCAAAGAATTCTCTCAACGCGAAGCCCCAAAGAAGCGGCTAAAATGAACTGGTTTGTGCAGGTGGTGCTGTTTTTCCCGCGCTATCTGATGGTTACAGGCATCGTCGTTCTTGCGCTGGTCTTTTTCAAGGATGCAATTGTCAAAATGGGCGGCGACTTCGACGTCGAGCAGGTCCTGCCGAACGTCATCAACAAATTCCTCCCGCATGGTCTCATCGGCTTTGTCTTGGCGGGCCTTTTCGCCGCCTTTATGAGCTCATTCAATTCAACCGTCAACGCGGGCTCCTCTTACATCGTAAACGACATTTATAAAAGGTACATAAACCCGAACGCACCAGACAAAAGATACGTCCACATAAGCTATCTCTGCTCGATTCTGATAGTGGTCGTGGGTATCGCGTTCGGTTTTATGACCGAGTCGGTCAATACCGTCACCCAGTGGCTGGTCAACGGCCTCTTCGGCGGTTATACCGCCACCAACGTGCTGAAGTGGTACTGGTGGCGATTTAACGGCAAAGGATATTTCGCCGGACTTATAGCCGGCATCATCTCGGCGCTGACTTTGCCCGCTATTTTCTACCACCCGACCCTGTGGGGTATCGAACATAATATGGCGCTGTTTCCGATAACCCTCGTGATAAGCACACTCGTCGCCGTTGTAGTTACTTTGAAAACCGAGCCGGAAGATACCGAGGTGCTCAAAAAGTTTTACAAACAGGTTCGGCCATGGGGTTTCTGGGGGCCAATACGCGAACTGGTTATGGCGGAAGATGCGTCTTTCAAACCCAACACCAATTTCAAACGCGATATGGTAAACATCGCTGTCGGCATCGTATGGCAGCTCACGCTTGTACTAACCCCCACCTACCTGATTCTCAAAAGGTTCGGCAATATGTGGATTGCTGCCGGGGTTATGGTGGTAACGTCTATATTCCTCAAGTTCAACTGGTGGAATAAACTTGAAGAGAACTAAAAACCAACAGGAACAAAAGATATGAATAAGAAGACATTCGACGCAAAGGTCAAAAAACTGTTCGCGGACCATAAACGTTTCATCGCCCGAAAGAACTCCAAAGTCAAAGAGACCAACGGCGTTTACTATCGCTATAAATACCCGGTCCTCACCGCGGAGCATACGCCCGTCTTCTGGCGTTACGACCTCGATTATAAAAGCAACCCCAACTTAATGGAACGGCTCGGTATGAACTGCGCGTTCAACCCCGGCGCTATCGAATTCGACGGCAAAATATGTCTCGCCGTCCGCGCCGAAGGCGTTGACAGAAAATCATTCTTCGCAATCGCGGAAAGCAAAACGGGCGTCGATAACTTTAAGTTCTGGGATTACCCGATTCTCCTGCCTGAAACAAACGACCCGGATATCAACGTTTACGATATGCGATTGGTCAGGCACGAGGATGGCTGGATTTACGGCCTGTTCTGCTCCGAACGCAAAGACCCAAACGCGCCTCGCGGCGACCTGTCATCCGCGACCGCTCAATGCGGCATCGTCCGCACCAAAGACCTCAAGAATTGGCAGCGTCTTGATGATTTGAAAACCACCTCGCCCCAGCAGCGAAACGTTGTCCTGCATCCCGAATTCATCAACGGCAAATACGCCCTCTATACACGCCCACAGGATGGTTTCATCTCCGCCGGCTCCGGCGGCGGCATCGGCTGGGGACTCTGCGATAATATGGAACACGCGGTAATCACTGGCCCCGAGACAATCGTCGACGACAGGCAATACCACACAATCAAAGAGGTCAAAAACGGCCTCGGCCCTGCTCCCATCAAAACCGCAAAGGGCTGGCTCCAGCTCGCTCACGGCGTCCGCGCCTGCGCAGCGGGATTGCGTTATGTCGTTTACGCTTTTCTAACCAAACTCGACCAGCCGGACAAACTCATCGCCGAACCGGGCGGCTACCTGATTGCCCCGCAGGGCGAGGAACGTATTGGAGATGTCTCAAACGTTGTGTTCACCAACGGCTGGGTCGCCCGCAAAAACGGGCAACTATTTATTTACTATGCCTCATCGGATACCCGCTGCCACGTCGCGGAAACGACTGTTGATTCGATGCTGGACTATGTTTTGAACACCCCGCCCGAAGCCGGCAGGTCTTATGCCTGCGTCCAGCAGAGATACAAACTGATTTCCAAAAACCTTCCCATTATGAAAGCTATGGGCATAAAGCCCTAAAGACGGCCTTTTACTTCTGCCTTTTTTTGAAACATTCTTCCATAATGGTTGCTGTCGCGGTTGCGCCGAAGCGAGTGCAGCCGACTTCACGAACCTTCAACGCCATATCGAGGTCTCGCACGCCGCCAGCCGCCTTGACCTGCACCTTCTTTGAGACGGCCTTTCTCATCAGTTTCAAATCCTCAATCGTCGCGCCGCCGCCGGCAAAGCCGGTCGATGTCTTTATCCAGTCCGCGCCCGCCTCCTCGCACAATCGGCACGCAATCTTTTTCAATTCATCCGTCAGGTAGAAATTTTCGAGTATGACCTTCACAAGCACCTTGTTCTTGTGTGCAGTATCAACGACGGCTTTTATGTCACTGCGGATATAATCAAAGTCGCCACTTTTGAGTTTGCCGATATTGAGCACCATATCAAGCTCAAGTGCACCGTCTTTAATCGCCTGCTCGGCCTCGAAGACCTTGGTCTCCGTTTTGTTGTACCCATGCGGAAAGCCGATAATAGTCGTGGGCTTTATATCCGTCCCTTTCAACAGCATAGCCACTAAAGGCAACGCCGAAGGCGAACAGCAGACGGTTGCCACGCCGTATTTTTTGGCAACCTCGCAGCCCTTTCTAATATCATCAGCCGTCATCTCCGGCTTCAAAAGCGAGTGGTCTATCATTTTCGCTATGTCCCTGCACGTCCATTCCATTGCCGTTCTCCAAATCAAAATAAAATATCAAATCCTATTATCAATTATCAATCATCGATTATCAACTGCGGAAATTCAAACTTTTAAATCAGCAATCAAAAATCATAAATCTCAAACCCCAATCCACTGCTTTTCCACAACAAGCACTTACGTTGTGCATAAGCTGTTAAATGTAAAAATTTTTCGGTTGCAACCCCATTGCCAGCCGAGACATCGAACAAGTTGAAAAGAAAATTAAAGAAACGCGATTGATTCAATTCGCATCCTCCCAATAATTGCGGTTGTTCTGCTCGCGGTGAGATTGGTCGAACCGCTCGCGGTGAGTAAAATTAAACCGCTTAACATAGTGCGGCTTCCAGCGTATGGAGACGCGTTAAAAATTTAACAACGATTGGCTGCTTTCCGGGGAGATACAGATGCAAGGTATTGTCAAGGAGGACATCCGCACCTCGACTAAGTGCGTGGAAGCCCGCTCGGCGGAATCCGTGGTTAGCGCCATTAATGACGCTATCGCGGAAAAAATCGGGCAGCAAAAATTTCGAATATGGTTTAAGAACTCGACACGACTGACACTTTCGGATGGTCTCTTGAAGGTTGGCGTTATAAATCCGTTCATAGCGACATGGCTCGAAAGCCACTTCAGCACACAGGTTGCCGAGGCGGCTCGCGCCGTCGCGGGCGACAACTGCCAGGTATGCTTCGCCGTTGACTCGCAGCTTTGCGACAACCACAAACCTGCCGCATTCGACTGGCAGACCAAACCGGCCGTTGCCGAAACTGCCCTGCCCGCCACGGGCAGAATCGAAATGCCGATGATGCAAAGGCCGAGTCCCGCGGGCCAACGCCTCAAGCTCTCCTTAGACACCTTCGTAGTCGGCCATTCCAACGAACTTGCCTATAACGCCGCGAAAGCGGTTATCAACGATAAGCAAAGCCCTTTCAATCCGCTGTTTTTCCACGGAGGGTATGGCCTCGGCAAAACGCACCTGCTGCAAGGGATATGCACGGAACTGCGCCGAACCAGGCCGACAGCCACCTGGCTGTATATGTCGGCGGAGGACTTTGCTAATCAGTTTGTGCTGGCCTTGAAGACGAGAAAGCTGGATGCTTTTCGCAGTCGCATCCGACAAACGGACTTGTTGGCTATTGACGACATTCACTTCCTGGCCAGCAAGCCCGCAACGCAGGAGGAATTCCTGCATTCTTATAACGCGCTGGATTTGGCGGGGAGGCAGGTAATACTTGCCTCGGACTCGCATCCGAAAATGATAACCCAGATTTCAGAAAAGTTAATAAACCGGTTCGTGTCGGGGATGGTGGTGAAAATTGACCAGCCGGATTTCAAGACCCGCTGTGAGATTTGCAGACGGTACGCCCAGAGTATGAAAAAACACGTCCCGGAAGAGGTAATTAGTTGCGTCGCTGAGCACCTCCGCAGCAACATACGCGAACTACAGGGAGCGATACTGAAATTAGTCGCCTTCGCGTCGCTACAGAACATCAAAATCGGTCTCGGTATGGCACAAGAGGTACTGGCGGAGCATCTCGAACGCTGTGACCCGACTGTACATTTATCGGATATCGAGTCGGCGGTGGCCGCGTTCTTCGGCATCACGTCAGCGGCAATTCACTCTTCGAAAAAGGACCGAACCGTGGCCCTGGCCAGACACTTCAGTATGTATCTGGCGAGGAAGCATACGCGAATGTCATCATCGGAGATTGGCCGGCTGTCAGGCAACAAGAATCATGCGACGGTCCTGGTGGCGTGCAAAAAAGTCGAAGAACAAATCGCCCGCAACGCTCAGCTTAACTGGCAGGGGCCGACTGGCAACAGGGTCTGCAACGCCCCGGCAATCCTTGAGCAACTGGAAAAAAGCATCAGATAAGACCCCGGACACTGGCCCGAAGGCCCCGGGTGCAAGCATAAAAAAAGCGACGCCATAACCACCGGCGTCGCCCCCCACGTGTTTTCGAGAAGAGAAGGAGAGTTATTTTTCTGATATTTATACGCAGCCGGCCGATGGGTGGTTCCAAAATATCCACAATTTTTTGACGACATAAATAAAAGAGGAAGGCGTTTTCAGTTCCCTTCATGCCGCCTTCCCATGATTTGAAAAGAGGAGGAAAATATCCGTATATCTTTTCATTTTTTTATACGCCGATACTTGACAACGGTTCGCCTGCGGCGGCAAGGGCTTTAGGGGTATTTGGGGGTATGGGCAAATACAAAACGAGGAAGAGCGGCTTAATCTCGCTTTCGCCGCCCTTCCTCATTTATTGTTTCGTTAAGGAGGAGAGTTTTTTTATATTTTCAAGAGTAGATACGCAGGGGGATTTCGAGGGTTCAAAAAAAATGGAAAAAATTCAAAAAAATTTCGTTTTTAAGGCCTAAAAGCGCGAATGAGCAAATACACTTCATAGCATCAATGATTTTCGATTCTAATCGCGGGTCAGGCCCTTTGATTACGCCCTTAAAATGCGGCCGCCAATCAAAATAATGATATGAAAACCGGTCATTCTTTAATCTTTATTAGGCCAAGGTGACAGTCAGCAAAGTTAAGAAATTGCTGCCAGTCGTAATCGTTCAGACCGTGAGTGCCTTTACGATTGTGATAACCGATGAAATCACCAACGGGGGTTTCGAGGGGAGGCATATCTTCTACTCCAAGGCCTTTTTTGCCAAATAACTGATAGACCGGCTCGGCATATTTGCCGGAAAGGAAACAGCCACGGGGGTCACCCCAGAGGTCCTGTTCCGCGGTCGCAATATACACAGGGCGAGGTGCTATCAGGGCAACGAGCATATGCCAGTCAACAGGAAGGTCGTTCACGTGATTGCCATACTCTTTAAAATTCCGGCAGAACCAGTGAGGGAATTTGCTGTTGATTACTTTGACGGTTTCGCCGAAACCGCGACGGACGATAACCGCCCCGCCACAGCCGGATTCGCCGGAGAAAACAATTGCGAAGCGTTCATCCTGAGCGCCCGCCCACATCGCGACCTTGCCAAATCGGGAAAAACCCGCAACACAAACCTTGTTGGCGTCGATTTCTTTATCGGTAATGATGTAATCCATAGCCCTGCTCAAGCCCCAGGCCCAGGCGCCGATAGCGCCCCATTCGTCAGGGCCGGGCTGGTTCTGGTCAGGTTTGGCAAAGAATTTACGGATACTCTTCTGATAAGAACCTGTCTGTATATCCGGTTCAATCTGCGCGGCATTGAAGGTCGCCAGACCATAGCCGCGTTCCAGAAGCCACTGCTTTTGTGGAGCCCATTCTACAATGGCAACTAATGGCACCGGTTTTTTAGCGGCACTGGCGGGCAAAACGATATTCACGTCCATTTTTGGCCCATCTTCTTTACCCGTGAAATAGATTGTTACTGTTTTGGTAATGGCGATGCCATTCATATCGGAGCGGTTTTCCGCGGTGACTTTCCATGTCATACCAGCCGGCCTGCCAATCATCGTGCGGCCATACACATTGGTTTCGAATAATTTTAGAATTTCGGGCCTGCGTTTTTGTTTCCATGTATCGACGTCATTAACCTTGCCGCCATTGAGCATAACCAAGGGGTCGGGCAGGGTGAACTTTGGCACGTTTCCCTCGTCGTATAATCCCGGCGGGTAACCAGGCGGAGTCGCCGCAGCATAAACTAAATTGCACAAGAAAACTATTAGCAAACATACGATGATTATGAGCAAGAGCGACAATTTCATAATTCGACTCCTTCCAGACCGCTAAAAGTTTCGTTATGTCTTCAACAAAGCCGGCTTAATTTACCATTCTACCAGCCAATGACAGGGCTCAGCAACAGGGAAACATTAAGCGGGAAAACAAAAGTGGCAAAATTAAACAGCCGAGTATAATATATGAGTATTATGGAGCAGTGGCTGAGCGGCTGAAAGCGACGGTCTTGAAAACCGTTATACCCTTTGGGTATCGGGGGTTCGAATCCCTCCTGCTCCGTTACCTTTCTGCCATATCGTCTTGAAGGCATTAAAACCAATGCCATTAAGACGTTTTAAGATTACTTCGAAGGCAGCAGAGAGGATTCCTTGAAGATTCTATCATTCAGCCTTTTTGTGGCGTATGTGATTGAAAAGCACCTTGAGCACAGACTGCCTTGCGGTCTTTTCCTTATCCTGTGACATCGGGCGGAGAACAGTTTTTACCTTGCGACCGCCTATTATTGTCTCGGTACTCGCCGATTTGGCAGCTTCCTGTTTCAAAAACAGGCCTATCTCTTCCGGCAAAAAGAAAAATACTTTCTCTTGCCCGGCCTCCCCGACCTGTTTTGAAACAAGCTTTTTTACCTTATTCAGAACTTTGGATTCTTGAGAACATAAGATCACCTTGTCGTAACCGGCAGACAGGCATTTTTCAATATTGCCGAGCTCGTGCGTATCAGGACAGGTCACGCAAACCTCTACCGCAATCTTGATACCTTCCCGTTCAAGGTGAACATCGACCTTGCCTTTGCCGTCCGGTGTCGGGTTTTCTATCAGGGCAAGGAAGCCGTTTGCCTGTGCCTGCTTTTTAATATCGTTTTGAATATCCCGGTGCTTATCCCCGCCAATGCCCTCGAGACTAGGCCCTTCCGGCTCTACAGCTTTCTTTCTGTAATAAAGGGGCTGTTCTTCTCCCACCTGCTTTGTTTCTTCGTCCAGAGGGGCTTCTGGACTCTTTGAAACCGTTATATTTTCTTCAATAACTATTTTCTGCTTTGCCAACTCTTCTGCCACCTTCTCTTTAGGCAAGGCATACTTCTGCCGGGAAAGCGAAATCAATTTTTCTCTTCTTTGCTTAACGAGTTCCGCCGCAACATCAGCCGGGGGAATTGTTTTGAGATTGAAGTCATACTCTGCCCGTTCGACTCTTGCTATCGCTTCCCCAACACCAAGGTTTTGTAAATCCTTAGCATCGAAGCTTGAGAAGCCGTCCTCTAATTTTTTGGCGTCAAAATCACCGATACGGAAGCAAATCCTTGTGCCGGGGTTCGATATCACCGAACTGGCCAGTTGACTGTCTTTGCTCAAAAGCTGATGTAGCTCTTGATGCGCCAGAACAAGTCCGAAATGATATTTTCTCGCGCCAGAAAGAATTTCTGTCATTGATTCAGTGACGAAATTCTGGAACTCGTCGATATACAAGAAAAAATCGCTCCTCTGCGTATCGCTTACAGCTTGCCTTGCCATTGCCGCTTGATGGAATTTGGAACAAATAATAGTGCCGAGTAAGTATGCGTTCTCCGTGCCTATCAGGCCATGAGCAAGTTTGGCCAAGAATATTTTATTACCGTCTAAAATCTTTTGGAAATTAAGCCCCTCTTTTTGGGCGACCATATAGCGAATGGGTTTGGGCCTTAAGAATGTGTCTAGTCGCGTTAGAATCGGAGCGTAGAGTCTGCCGCCAAGCTGAGGAAAAACCTTGTGCCAGTAATAGACGACATCCTGATCCTTGACCGTACTTAGAAATCTTTGCCGGAAATCCTTTTCCACCAGAAAACGTCTCAGGTCAACCAACGTCCCGCCCTTTTCGCTTTCAAGGAACGCCAAGATAGCGTTACCAAAGATGGAATTCATTTGATCGCCCCATGCCGTTGAAAGCCGCTTGAATACTCCTACCAAGTCAGAAGACAACACCGTCTTGTCTATATCAGAATAAGCCGAGAGTATATTGAGGCCCACCGGATAATCTGAATCAGAGGGATCGACCAGAACCACATCTTCTAATCTGTTTTCAGGAATATAGCCCAAGATACGGTCTATTAAATCCCCATGAGGGTCTAGGACACCAACACCAAGACCATTTTCAATATCCTGCACTATCATCTTCAAAAGCAGCGTCGATTTTCCCGTGCCGGTAGCACCAATGATATGGGTATGCCGCAATCTCTGTTCACTGTTCAAACTAACTGTCGTTTCCTTGCCCTCGTGAAAATTATTGCCAAGTACAAATTTATTGCCGGTAGCAATAGAAGGAACAAGCTTTGTTTTCTTTAACTCCCGCCGCAGCTTAGCGGCCCTGATTGAATGTGAAGGCGGATGGACAAGCGAGACAAGTTCTTCGATGTTGAGTAACATGCCACTGCGTCGGCTTTGCCTAGAACGTATATCTTCAGCATGAACAGAGTCATCATAACCGTCATTGTCCAAGTGAGATAACTCGTTGCTTTCCGATCTTGATACCGGGGCGAGTCCTCCCGTTAAAGCGCTTGCAATCTCCCAAGCCCGAACATTTTCCGGACTCTGGGAAGCGATTCTCAGACAGACGGCAAAAAGCGGCTTTTGAATCTTTTCTTTTGCCAAGTGCTGCATATCGGGACTGTCTGCAAAGAAACTCTTGCCCTCCCAATCCGTTACAGACCGGGCTATGCTTTCAGCCCAAGAATGACGGGCTGGTTGGAACAAAACTTGAAAAATACCAATCTCGTCTTTTTCAAGATTCTCCAAAGCAGCAAAAATGCCTGTCAGGGGATCTGGTTCAAATCCCTTGAAGGTGCGAATCGGCCTCATGAATTCCTGTACAAGGGCAAAGTCCATGAAAACTTTTTCTTTGCTGTCAGTGGTAAGACAATTCAGGTCTTCGCCTTCATCGTAAACTACGGCATCAGGAAAATATGCCTCGAATTGCGGTTTCAAGTGGTACAAATCAGCTTCACGGCAGACAAGCTGGACTGTAGTTTTTTCAAAAGTGCCGATTATCTCGAAACTCACAGGAAAAATGCAGCCGCCAAGACTCATTAAGAATTGCTCTGTGCAGTCGTAATCGACTTTGTCTTTCAGGGACATTGAAATGGTCAGATACTTTAGCGGCGAACTGTCTTGGAATAATTCCGGCTGAATTTCTTCTTCAGTTACCGGCTCAAGTTCTTTTTGTTTACTGCCAAAAAGACTGTTGCGAATTCTTTCTATTAAGCTACTAAAAACTGTTGGTCTGCGGCCATCATCATACGAAGAAGGATAACCGGGATACCGGTGCATGAAAGGTTCGTAAACCGGTTCTATTTCCACAGGTTCCGGCCACAGTTGCCAGCCGCGACCTCTTTTCTCCCAGCGGTAGAAGTTGGCAGTCAACCGTTCGCATAGAGTTGAAGAATTGGATTCTGTTTCATCACCTGCCATGATTATCAAAGCTTACGCTTAAACAAATCGCTCATGATCGGCGTTCTTTCAAGCTCCGTCATGACTCTCAGGCCCTTACCCTCGGTAGCGTGACCAATCACTTCAACGACAGCCGAATGCACCGAATCTCGGAACATGAGGGCCGTATCCAGCTTGTAGTACGTCTGCCGCAGGGATAACCACCATAACAATACACCGACAAGACCGACCACCAAAGATATCAACATCAGTTTGATAATCAGGCCAACAATCATAACCGAAGCAAAAATTAGTATGGCAATCGGCCAAAATGATTTTTCCTTTTTGCCCAGCCACCAAGAAGTAAAAAAACCGGTGCCGAAAGGAGCGGCACAGATATCGAAGGTATATTCACTTCGCTGCACGCGTAAATACTCCCGCGAAGCCGATAATACTCCGGCCTCGGCGTAAGTTATCCTAGAGACCTTAACATCCGGTATCTTCCGCCTATCAATCGCTTCCTCTATCAGGCTATAAATTCGCTGGGGTGATTCCTGAAAATTCTCGAAAAGGTTGTGCCAGTGAGAAATTAGTGTGAGTGATTCCCAGTGCTTTAATAACTCTCCCACCTGAGAACTGGTTTGTTCAATCTTCTCTTGAATCCTATTGTTGATTTCTTCTAAAGGTTTTTGCCCGCCATTGGACAAGGGTGTGTTGTCAGCCATTTTCGTGCCTCCAGCATTAAGTCACAAAGTTATAAAACGTAATTATTCAACGACAACAAAGGATAAAAACAAAAAATATTATAGTGACTTTGGGTCTTAGGGACAAGTGTTATTTATTTGCTCTGCGGTGCGAAAAAAATGCCCTCCAAGCATAGCCCCACATTAAGAAGATTTATTGCTATTGACGGCGAGCTCATTTTGCCGGACAATGGAAAGTATATAGCTATTCTTTTTCAGGAGATTATATACTAACTACAAAATACTTATAACAGACAAGATAAAAGCATGGTCTATGGCTAACTGAGGATAAATTTTTAAGATAAGTTAAACACATACAGGAACAACCATGAAAAAAGAAACTACAAAAGACACCGACAATATAACTCTGGCGGCGATCCTAAAGGATTCAAATTATAATCTTTCGATTTTCCATCCAACAGAGGTTATAGCTCTCGAAGCAAAAATAAAACTGCTAAAACACAAGCCTTACATTGACTGCATCATCAGGGAAAAAGAAGTTCAACTTAAACCTGAAGAAGTTGTCCGGCAGCTTTATGCGTCAAAGCTAATTAACCAATACGGCTACCCTAAAAAACGGATACGTTTTGAGCATCCTGTCCAATTCGGCAGAGAGACCAAATCTGCGGACATAGTTGTTTTTGATAAAGATAGGCCCACTGTTGAATACATTATTATTGAAGTCAAAAAACCAAAACTCAAGGACGGCAAGGAACAGCTTAGGTCATATTGCAATGCTACCGGTGCACCCATCGGGGTTTGGACAAATGGCGGACAGATTTCACACTATAACCGCAAAGACCCGAATTTCTTTGTGGATATAACGGATATCCCCAAATCCGACCAAACCCTTGAAGACATCCTAAAAGAACGATTTACTTGGCGAGACCTTATTGTAAAAGATAAAATTCCCAACGAGGGTAAATCGCTGAAAACAATCATAACCGAAATGGAAGACGAAGTCCTCGCCAATGCAGGCGTGGACGTCTTCGAGGAAGTGTTCAAACTCATTTTCACAAAACTTTATGACGAAACCAAGAGCAAAGACGACAAGGTCATTACCGACCGAACAATTAAGCGGAAACTCAAGGCCGACGAAATCGGTGATTTTGAAAAATTAAAAGAAGCATTGAAAGACATTGATACTACCGATTTCCGAGTGCTTGAATTTAGAAATACCGGCCAGTCAGAAGGTGACCTTAAGAAAAAGATTCAGAAACTTTTTGACGAAGCAAGAAATAAATGGCCGGGCGTGTTTCCCGATGAAAGCAGAATTGACTTATCGCCCTCTCATCTTTCCGTCTGTGTTTCAAGCCTTCAGGATGTTAAACTTTTCAATTCCAACCTTCAAGTTATTGATGAGGCCTTTGAATACCTTGTAAATAAATCCTCTAAGGGCGAGAAAGGGCAGTATTTTACACCTCGGTACGTAATTGATATGTGCGTAAAAATGCTCAATCCCAAACCCGGCGAATATATGATCGACACCGCCTCTGGTTCCTGTGGATTTCCAGTCCATACTATTTTTTATCTCACTGGCCATCTTTTTGAAAATGCTGATATCTCGCAGGAAGAAAAAGAAGATGTTTTAAAAATCTTTGGCATTGATTTTGACGAAAAAGTCGTTCGCGTAGCTCGCACATTAAATCTTATTGCCGGTGATGGCGAAACAAATGTCTTACATCTTAACACACTTGATTACGACCGATGGAACGAGACGGTCAATAACCCCGACTGGCGGGATACATACAGTACCGGCTTTAGGCGTCTTGAAGGTCTAGCAAAAGATTCTAACTCTTACAAAGAGTTTTGCTTTGATATTCTTATGGCTAATCCGCCCTTTGCAGGTGATATTAAAGAATCCAGAATAATCCATAAATATGAGCTTGGGTATAACGAAAAAAACAAACCCAAGCCGAAAGTCGGGAGAGACATCCTTTTTATCGAACGAAACCTTGACTTTATAAAACCCGGCGGACGAATGGCAATAGTCTTACCTCAAGGTCGGTTCAACAATACTTCTGATAAAGACATCCGGAAATTTATCGCAGGCAAAGCCAGAATTATTGCAGTTGTGGGCCTTAACAACAATACCTTTAAGCCCCATACCGGCACAAAAACAAGTGTTTTATTTCTGCAAAAGTGGGACGAAAAACTTTGCCCCAAAAAAGACGATTACCCAATTTTCTTTGCCGTATCTGAAAAATCTGGAAAGGACAACTCCGGCGAATATATTTATATCAAAAATGGTGACGGCAAGAATAAACTGGATAAATACGGTCATTTAATTGTTGACCATGACTTGCATAATCAGGGTGGCGGATTGCCCAATGGCATCTCTGAAGCATTTATTGAGTGGGCAAAAAAAGAAAAATTAAGCTTTTGGAAAAGTTAACATGAAAAGTTCCAGTGTTTTATACTCAAAACTAAGGAAACACGAAGACTGGCGCTGGGATAGCGAGTTTCTTTGCAATGAACCGTTCCATAATAAAAAATTAACCTATAAGCCAATCGGAGATATTCTAACTCTGTCGCAGTATGGTATTTCGATTGATATGAATGAAAATGAGGACGGGTGCAAGATTTATCGGATGAATGAAATAACTGATATGTTTTGTGATAGGGTGATCAATAAATATGCCAAAATACCGGCCAGTCAGATTAGTAAATTCAAGCTAAAAGACAATGATGTTTTATTCAACAGAACTAATTCGTTGGATTTCGTCGGCAGAACTGGAATATTCAAGAAATTCTCAGATGAAAATTTAGTCTTTGCTTCATATTTGATAAGGGTAAGGACAAATGAAACTGAAATATTGCCGGAATATCTAACTACTTTCCTAAATACAAAATATGGCATTCAAGATGCTAAAAGAAGAGCAAGGATTTCGATTAACCAGTCAAATATTAACGCAGAGGAGCTAAAACGAATTGAGATACCTATTCTATCAAAACGGGTACAGGATGTTATAAGAGATCTATTTAAATTGTCCTTTGATCTTGTTAATAAATCAGAATCATTATATCGAGACGTCGAGCAAATCCTTCTTTCCGAACTTGGCATCTTGAATTGGAAGCCTAAACATAATCTTTCATTCATTAAGAATTTCTCCGAATCAAAATCCTCCGAACGTATTGATGCCGAATATTTTCAACCTATGTATGATGAAGTGGTGGAGCGCATTGAGCAATATAAAAAAGGGTATAAACCCTTGGGCGAACTCGTAAAAATTAAAGATAAAAATTTTCAGCCAAAACACGATGTTACTTACAGATATATAGAGCTTGCCAATATTTCTGCAAATGGCGATATCAACGGATTTATTGAAGCCGATGGCAAAGATCTGCCGACAAGAGCACGGCGTAAAGTTAACACCGGCGATGTCATTATTTCTTCTATTGAAGGGTCATTGTCGAGTATTGCCTTAATAACTGATAATCTGAACAATACCTTATGTTCAACGGGATTCTTTGTGATTAACTCTGACTCGATAAATTCCGAAACCTTACTTGTATTGCTCAAATCCTTTGTGGGGCAAATGCAGCTTAAAAAGGGTTGCTCCGGAACAATTCTAACCGCTATCAGCAATGATGAATTTAAAAAAGTCATCTTGCCCGAAGTCAAAAAGGATATCCAAGAGGAAATCAAACTGAAAATAATCGAAATGTATAATGCGAAGGCATCATCAAAACGACTTCTCGATATCGCCAAGCGAACCGTGGAAATGGCAATAGAAATAGATGAACAAACCGCCACAAAATGGATTGAAGAGCAGATAGGAAGAGTATCATAAATAATTATACTTAAGGATAAGGACATGCCATATTATTTAGTTCGTATCGGGGAAGGTTCAAAATATATTGAAGAAGGCCGCAGTGGTAAGTTTATTGCTATCGGGTGGAATGAAGTTCCAAATCTTTCTAAGCTCGGAAGCTTAGAAGAAATAAAGAAAGCATTAAGCAAAACGAGTTATCAATATACCCCCGCTCAAATTGCAATACAGTCCGGACAATTATTTCGGTTTGGTCTTGAAATGCAGAATGGAGATACGGTCATTTCGCCAATGGGTAGTGGTGAATACGTTGTTGGTATTGTTGGTGATTATTATTTTGAAGATAACCCTAAAGGTGGCTGCCCTTATAAGCATCGCCGTAAAGTGGACTGGCAAAATGAAACGATCTATAAAGAGGATATGTCTACCAATTTATCTTATGCACTTGGAGCCACTTTAACTGTATTTTCCTTGGAAAAATATGCTAATGAGTTAAGGTCTTTGCTTGCGGGTGAAAGCTACACACCAGCCGATAAGCCACAAAGAATCCGTGATTTGATATTGAACGGATTATTGGAATTAGGTGGAAAAGAATTTGAGGAATTTGTACAGCATCTTTTAGAAATCATCGGTTTTACTTCCGAAACTACACAGTATGTGGCTGATAAAAACATAGATGTCAATGGAACTCTAAATGCTGAGGGTTTAGCAGATATAACCCTACGAATACAGGTAAAACGCCTGCGTAGCTCTATATCAAACAAAGAGATTCTCGCATTACGAGGAGCTTTAAGACAAGAGGAACACGGCTGCTATATTACTTTATCAACTTTTACCAAGTCAGCTATTGAGGAAGCACAAGCAGATGGGAAAATACCAATTAAATTGGTTGACGGAGAGGACCTTGCCGGACTTGTTTTGCGTCATTATGACGACATTGATGATAAATACAAAAGCCTTTTTGGTATACGTAAGAGGAAGGATTTTAATATAGAAGATCAGTTTGAGCCGATTCTATCCGAGAAAGATAGCATTGCAGAATTGCAAGAAAATATTCAAAAACAAGTTGAATGGGATACGTTAGTATGCTCAGCCAAAGAGGATGGATTTAAATCTGCCTTTTTAGAACAAAGGTCTTGGTGGGCAGTTCGCCTTAATCCACGAACGATTCCCTTCATCAAATACATCGCAATTTACCAGATAGCTCCAGTATCAAAAATTACTTATTATGGGAAAGTAGAGAAAATAGAACCGTATTTGAACACCGGCAAATACAAACTCTATCTTCAAGGAGCTCCAGTAAAACTTGAAAGACCCGTTGGGCTTGGTAATAACCCACACTTAAAACCTCAAGGGCCAAAATACACAAAGTTGACAGTTATTAAAACAGCTAAAACACTGGATGATGTTTGGGGACAAAAACTTTGAATACTATGTGACTCATAGATGAAAGCAGTTACTTTAATTGGTCGCAGCAGATTGTGCCAAGAGCTACCGCCTCGAACATCCTGATATGATAATGATGCTTGCTTAAAATATCTTTTCTGAATTCGCGCATAAGATCAGGATACCTGTTCGCAAGCACTTCTGCCAATCTGGCCTTGTTCTTAGGCTCGTCGCTAATAATTAAGTCCGTTACTTGTTTTATTGAATAGTTATGAATCCTTATCTTTCTTTGGCAAGCTAACTTTTCAATCAGGTTAACTATTCTCTTGAGGTGAATCGACATTTTAGAGGGATGAAACTTCTTTAGAGCTATTATATCGGGCTCGTAACGTTCTATAAGCCGGAGAACGATATTTTTAACTTTTGCTAATTTTCGTTTTTCGGGGAGGTAGGGAACGTTTTTTATTTGCCAATCTTGCAAGGCATTACCATAAAAGACCGCTACCCCTATGTATCTTGAGCCGGGGTTAATCGCAAGAATTTTGCAGAGTTTATTTGACATGGTTTTTGATTAAGAGATTGATTAAAAGAACTTGTTGCTGCTATCTTTTTATATATATCTATTTAATATATTCTTTTTAGGGCCTCAGGATATCGCCAATCCGCCGCCAACTTGCTGGGTATTTTCCTGTTTTTGGTACCCCATCAGAAATACCATTCTTGGTACTTCTGATGTACGGATTCTGGTACATCTGATGTATCAAATTCCGTGTAGCTTTGAGAGTTTTCCACTTTTGAATCTGTATCAGGAGACACCTGCCGGTGTTTTGTGTGGCAATATAACCGTGCTTCCTTAAAACATTCAGCCACCTCGTTATCGTAGTCTTGCTTATACCCATATCTGCGCTTATAGTCCTAATCTTCCTCATCAGGAAGCCGCTGCTTCTATTCGCATTAAGCACCAGATACAAGTAAAGCCAGACAGCGTTTTTTATTCTCTTAAGGTGCTTGGCCTCACGATCCATAACCAAACCCGTCCAAATAGGCGCCCACCATTGTTTCCTGCCGTTTGTATTCGGCGGACCAGTTTTTCCAAGCATGGTATTTTTATGGTTTGGTCTGATTACCCGACCTTTTTTGTTTATAAAGCTTTTCGGCTTGGCCAATTTCCTCTATGAGTAATACCCGCAGGTCGATGAAAAGCGTATCGACCATTGTTCGGTAGAGAATAGCCAGCTTGAACGCACTTTGTAACCTTGGCGGATAAAGACCGTTCTCCCATTGGGAAATCATATTTGGGTTTTTAAGCCCCAGTATGCAAGCAACATCTTTTTGTTTGAACCCCGCCGCCCGCCTGTACTTTCGAAGGCAGTTGGGCGTAAATTTATGAGTTGTTCTCATTGTAATTGGAAAGGTATTAGCTTCCTATTGCTTTAAGGATACCCTCCAAGGGATTTTGCCAACAAGGATGGGAAAATCATCAAAAATGGTAAGTTTCCCCCTCTTTTTTGTTTTGTCATTTGGCTTAATCTAGATAGCAAGATGAGGTTAAACAAAAAAGCAATCGACGAATTCAAGGAAATTTATTTCCGCGAGTTCGGACAACAGATAACAGACGAAGAAGCCCAGGAATTAGGGTCGAAGCTGATTTCATTAGTTAAAATACTTTGTCATCAGACACCCGTTCATACTGATCCCGATTTCTCAGGCGAGATTATTCGTTATTAAAAAACCTAAGCAAGATTAACTTAGGATTGCTTTGCTGGTTTGACACAATCTACCGGCGCGTTACAATGCGCGCGCCTTAATTCAATCAAATTTATGCTAAAAGCCCTCATATACTGTCGTGTCTCTACCGAGGAACAGGCAGAGCAAGGATATTCCCTTGATGCACAGGAGAAATTGTGCAGGGCTTTTGCATTGAGCAACGGTTACAGCGTAGCTGGTGTCTATCGTGATGAAGGCAAAAGCGGTACAAGCTTGGACAGACCCGCTCTTAAAGACTTACTTGCGAAATGTCAGGACAAACAATCTATAAGTGCTGTCATTGTTCAAGAAACAGACCGTCTTGCTCGAAACACCCAAGACCACCTTGCTATTAAAACCTTACTTAGCAAGGCAGAGGTAAAACTAATATCCGTGAACCAGCCTATGCTTGATGATAGTCCCGAGGGGAATATGATTGATACCATTATAGCAAGCGTGAACCAGTTTCAATCCGACTTAAATAGCCGCAAGACCAAAAAGGGGCTTCAACAAAAATTCGATGAAGGAGGGTGGCCTAGTCAAGCCCCGCCGGGCTATCTTAATGTCTCCGTTGGTCCAAATATAGATGGAGTAAGAGTACAAAAGGCCGTTAAAAAAGACCCCCAACGATGGGATTTAATAAAAGAGGGTTTCGTATTATATCTGACCGGCGACTACTCCGCAGATTACGTTAATGACATCCTATACAAAAAGGGACTTCGTTCCAAAAAAGACAAGAAATTCTCACACAGCGTTATAATCAGCACCCTAAAAAATCCTTTTTATGCCGGGATCATGCGATGGAACAAACAGGAAAAGATAGGCAAGTACCCACCAATGATAACGGTATCCCAACATAAAAAAGTGTTAGAAATCATGAATTCCAACAATAACTTTGCTTGCCGCAGGAGAAAGCATGATTTTCTTTTGCGTGGTTTTATCTTCTGCGATATATGCGGTCAAAGATACGTGGGCGAGAAACACCCGGCGAAAAACAAAGAGTATTATCACTGTGGTTCAAGACGCATACATGACAACCTAGGTCAGAATGTTGAAGTTTCATACCTTGAAAAGCAAATTGAAGAACAATTCAAACATGTCCAATTCAGCGACGAATTCATAGCCCGAGTTCTGGAAAAACTCAAAAACCTCTATCAACACCGAAATGGTGAAATCTCAGGCCAGACGCAAACCCTATATAACAGGAAGAAAGCCATCGAAGCCAGACGCAATGTAGCAGAGCAAAAACTTCTAAAAGGGGTTCTAAAAGACGAAGCTTTTACGCGACTCCGAGATGGATTCACAATAAGCTTGGACGCCATCCAAAGCCAAATAGACGAGCTTTCCGAGCAGCGAGAGTTACAAATAGACGTGATCGCCGAGGTTATAAAATTATCACGGGACATTTACAAGGCATACAAAACAGCCACCCCCGAACTGAGGCGTCATTACATAGCACTTTTCTGGGAACAATTCCTTGTACGAGACAAGGAAATTATCAAAGCAATACCCACTAAAATCGTTATCGCTCTGCAAAAAGAGCAGAAAGTTAGATTAAGCTCAAAGTGGCTCCCCTTGTCGCCTCTTAATCTAACTTTGAAGGACTGGCAGTACATGGGTATGCTGAAAGAGAGGTTGGATAACATTAAAATTTTACTAAAAGCGGCTTAAGAGGGAAGTAAAAGAAAACCGCCTCCGACACAGAGAACGGTTTCTCTTTGTCGTGGCGGGTCACCCTCTGGGTACTAATGATTCTGTTGTTGATTTTAATGTTTGGGCTACTCCGTCTGCTCTGGCGATATGCTCGATTCTTTTTGCGTAATCTAAGATTTTCGCCTTTTCTGGGCCTGTCAATTTGGTGATTGAATCAAGGTGTTTTTTGAACTCTTCAGCAATTTTTTTACAATTTTCTTCAAAATAATTGCTCTCGGCCATACAAACCTCCTTTGTCTAAATAGTGGTGAACTTTTTAGTTTCTTATGACTTCATATCATGAAATAGTATTAGTGTCAAATTTAGCTCCCCTTAGGGTGGTTTTTCTGTCTTTCTTTTCCTCTTTTTTACTATGCAGCCATGTTTTCCAAAGCAACACGGCAAGTTGTTCAGCGGCCTTGTCGATCATATCATCATCTTCTGTATTTTCCCGTGATGATGAATATTCCTGTGTGGTGATAGAATTTTTCTCTAGCATTACTCCATGCTATCAGCCGCAGGGTAGTGAAAAAAGGCGGGGGAATTCACCATTTGTGGTGTTTTTCCCCTCTTTAGCAGATATAAACCAAAAAGGAGGGAATAACTTGCGGCAAATCGAGGGCGGATTTTAATTTGACACGGAGGATATGAGAATTTATGGTTAATTTAGCAAAAAAGGCTGGAAGGGTGAAGATTTATAATTTATATATATTTTTTATGATTTAACTTCGGGCTATAAGCAAAAGTATAAAAAAAGAATTTCAGAAAAAATTAAGGGTAAATAATAAATGGAACTACGTGGAACGTTTTTGGGTAAACAATTTATTGGATATGAACCAGAGATTGAATGCACGGAAAATGATTTTAAAGAATTTGTGTCAAAGTTTAATCGCCTTAATATGCTCAAAAAAATATGCTCATTAGCAAGTGAATTGTTTAACAGACCTGAAGTTGTATTTAAGTTCGGTGATGTTCCTGTCTCCGGCGATATTCTATGTGATTTTGCTTATAGAGTGATAAAGTACTGTGATGAAGGTAATCAACTGAAAATGTCAGATAGTCAAATTGAGTTTGCTTTGAAAATGTGCCATAAATTGTATAATAAAATATTTGAGAATATCCGAAATGAAGAAGAGATTTTAACGAAAGCCTGTTATAGACAATTCCCTTTTCAGCATAAGCAGACACTTTTTAATAATCTTACAAGAAACCTTTATTTATATACGGATCTATGGAATCGTGTATCTGAATCGCAGAGCATTAATATTCGACATGAAATAGAGGATGAAATGGGTTTGCCATATGATTACGCATTATATTTCACATATATGCTTATGGGCAAAGACAGCTACTTTTGGATTTTAGAAGAAGATGAGGTTAAAAAAATAAATCAAATAACAGGCCTTTCTTTCACTGTTGAATTCCACCACAATTTTACGAAATGGTGTAGTGGCACTTATGAAAATATTTTAAGCCATGATAATCTCTTGCCTGCCTTTGTTCGTTATCCTATTATTGCAACCAACGCTAAACCATTACCCGGTAAAGGCGAAGTTTTCGTGGTTGTTTCCCAGCATCTTCTTCATGACAAATTAACGTCCGGCTTATATTTTCATTTAATAGATCGTTTTAATGAAGGCAATAAAAGAAATAAATTTAAAGAAATATTTGGCCATGTATTTCAGGAATACATTGGTGAACTTCTTAAATACTATTTTAAAACTTGGAAGGTAATCCCAGAAATAAAATATAAAAAAGAAGGCCGTAAAATTCAAGATTCGGTTGATTGGTTTATCAAAAAAGATAATAAACTGATAATGATCGAAGTTAAACAATCATCTATTTTTCTTAAAGCCAAACAGGAACCATCAGTACAAGAAATCATATCAGATTTAAAAAAAACTATTATCCGGGCCGTGGAACAATTGAACACTACTGAGGAAGATATAAAAACAAATAAGTACCCTGAATTATGCGAATTTGATAATATTAATAGCTTTGTAAAAATTATCGTTGTCCATGATCCTCTTTATAATGCCAATTATCTTGTTAAAAAAATTATGAGTAAAGAAGTTGCCGACCTTAAATTTCAAATAATCAATATTAATGAATTTGAAATTCTTGTATCAAATCAGAAACAATCTGAATCTTTGTTTGATATTCTTAAACGTAAGGCAGACGAAGATAATGAAATGGATTTCAATGAATATATCCTTAAAATATTTCCTACCGCGACCAGTAATATAGAATTTTTAAAACCAATATGGGAACGCTTTATTGCACCTTTTCCTAGAAATAAATAAAAGCCAATTAATATATAAAGTGGACTACTTTTGCTTATAAGGCTCATCGAGCATACCGAGACGAAAAAAATATCCGCCCCGGCGAAATTTCAATTGAGTATACCGGGATAAAGATGGAGGGCAATACAAGATTTATCAGTCGTAAGGTGATTGAGGAGAAAGAACAAAGGAGTTAGATTAAAGCCGTGTTTATTTGAGCATATTGTGAAAACCAGTGCAGAAATATTTCAATATCCCTTGCGAGCCTGCGGGGGCTAAAACGAATTACTTTTACTCGCTCTAACAACTTATCTTGACCTTGTAAAGCACTAATAACTTTTACCATTTCCAAATCCCATTGCTCTTGTGTGGACCATCCAAAATAAGACATATGTTTTTCCGATGAGTGCATGAGATATTTGTCTCTCAATATCTTCAATGGTATATCGAACCATTCAGTATTTAGAATTATATAATCAACGTAGGCATGAAAATCTTTATTAAGTTCTTTTCCATGATTCCTTAAGAATGCCTTATGTTGATTAAAGGATGTGAAACTTGGTAAATTCTTACCTCTTAGAAAACGTCGTGACAACGAAATAGTTCTATCCAAAAGAAGACACGCATAGATAATCAAATTTTGATAATCAAGCTCCTGATATGAACTCATGGATTTTCTTGTGCGAGCGATTTGTGACTGACGTGTAGAGTATTTAACAGTAACAGGATGCCATCGGAGCTCTTTATCAAAACGTCGTGCAAGAGAGCAATGCTCCAATACCCGCCTAAGAGATAGTATATACCAAGAAAAAGCTTGCTTATATCGTCCAATATCACCTTGAAAAAATACTGCTTGGTCATCATCAAGCATCGTTAGATATTCTTGCAGCGGATCATTACTAAGGCGGCGAATTTCATTTTTAACATTAAGAGATTCATTTACAGCTATATGACCAAAGACGATATCGGGACTCTGTCTTATCAATTCTCGTAAATCCATATTCATACCCGAATTATGTCATATTCGTCCGGGGTCTTGTAGCCATTATATAGTTTGCATCCTGGCGGATGAATTTGCAGGTCCCATTTCCTCCACATTGATCCTAAAGGAGAATTTTTCATAGTGGCTAAATTGTACCATAAAACAAAGCCGATGTCTAAAAATTTAGTCTCGGACTCGGTTCTTATTTTGTATAAAAAACTCCCACCGTAAAAAGTGGGAGGTACTTCGTTAGAACAACTCCGGTGCAATCTCTTCAAGCATCTTTGGTGTCCAATGCAGGTCTCTTTCAACAGGAAGCCCCATAGGCCCACGGGCACTTTCAAGCTCTGACAAGCTAAAGTATCCAAGCTCTTTGCAATGACCTTCAACAAGGCCAAAGAAAGTATCTTCTCCGTCGAATTCAGTTGCCCACCATGTCCAGTTTGTGTCTGGCGTAAAGAACTTTACGAGAACCATTGCCTTACTGCCTTTACTCTCCTGCGAGTATAGCGGTGGAAGCTGTTTGCGGATTTCTTCTGTTAATAATTTCATTGATCAGCCCTATCCTTTCTTGTCCATAATCCTGTTCTCTAATTTGGTTTTCAACGTTCTGTCTTAACGTTAGCTCACAGGACTATTTGCAATAAGGTGGGGAAATTTACTGTTTGTGTGAACTTTCCCCATCTTTAAGGGGACAAGCTGAGTGAATAGAATTTAAGGGTATGGAAAACCAAAACAATGATTCAAACCAAGTCATACCCTTTGCTGTCACAAACTTCAGGAATACACGGAAAAAGTTTGGCATCAGGCCAAAAGACCGCCGGGGGCACATGTACATGATAGGAAAAACCGGAACAGGCAAATCCACCCTTCTAGGAAATATGATTATTTCTGATATTAAGGCAGGTCACGGCGTAGCTTTAATTGATCCGCACGGCGACTTGGCCGAGGAAATTCTTGATTACATACCCGATCACAGAATCAAGGACGTGATTTACTTTAATCCGGCAGATAACGAATATCCGGTTCCGTTCAATCCGCTTGAACAGGTACACCCTGATTATCACCACCTTGTAGCATCCGGCCTTATCTCCGTGCTTAAAAAAGTCTGGCCTGAATTCTGGGGGCCTAGACTTGAACATATCTTGCGGCACTGTATTCTAACGCTGCTTGAATATCCCGACAGCACTTTGTTAGACATACCGAAACTTTTGACGGATAAAGAGTTCAGAGGGCATGTATTGAGCTTTGTCAGACATCAGCAGGTAAGGGAGTTCTGGCTTTTTGAGTTTGAAAAATATTCGGCATGGCATAAGGCGGAAGCCAGTTCTCCAATCCTTAACAAACTGGGACAATTCTTAACAACTAAACCCCTGCGAAATATTGTCGGTCACAAGAAAAATACTTTTCGTTTCAGGAAGGTAATGGATGAAGGTAAGATTTTTATCGCCAACCTGTCAAAAGGCAAAATCGGTGAAGACAATTGCTCTTTACTTGGGGCAATGCTGGTTACGCAGATGCAACTTGCAGCTTTAAGCCGGGCAGGCATACCCGAAAATAAAAGACAGGGGTTCTACCTGTATGTCGATGAAATGCACAACTTCATAACGTTGTCTTTTGCGGACATACTCTCAGAGGCAAGAAAGTATGGCCTCAATCTTATCCTGAGCCACCAATATATTGAGCAGCTTGACGATGAAGTCAGAGCCGCGATCTTCGGCAACGTTGGAACCATGATTTCTTTCAGGGTGGGGGCTAACGATGCGAGATACTTGGCCAGAGAATTCTCCCCGGTTTTTTCCGAGGCCGATATGGTGAATCTTCCCAATTACAATATTTACCTTAAACTGTTGATTGACGGCATGTCGTCCAAACCATTCAGCGCCACGACCCTTCCTTTGCCAGAAAAAGAAAAATCTAACAAAAGTAAAGTTGTCAACTCATCGAGAGAACATTATGCTATTGCCGGTGAAAAAAAATGAAAGAGGGTGTGACTAATGGGTAAGACAATTAAAAAGCCGGTTGGTATATGGATCAGAGTTTCAACTGAAGACCAAGCGAGGGGTGAAAGCCCAGAACATCATGAAAAACGGGCGATGTTCTATGCTGAATCAAAGGAATGGCAAGTAAAAGAGGTCTATCACCTTGAAGCCGTAAGCGGCAAATCGGTAATGGAGCATCCGGAAACAAAGAGGATGTTGGCACATATCAAAAGCGGCCATATCACCGGCCTTATCTTTTCTAAACTTGCCCGCCTTGCTAGAAATACCAAAGAGCTTTTGGATTTTGCCGACTTATTCCGGGAATACAACGCAGACCTGATTTCTTTGCAGGAATCCATAGACACCTCTAGCCCGGCAGGACGGCTTTTCTACACAATGGTAGCGGCTATGGCCCAATGGGAACGAGAAGAAATCGCCGACCGTGTAGCGGCATCCGTACCCATAAGGGCAAAACTTGGAAAGCCCTTAGGCGGTTCAGCACCTTATGGCTACCAGTGGAATGACCACAAGTTATTGCCGCACCCCACTGAAGCCCCGGTCAGGAAACTGGTTTATGAGTATTTCTTAGAACATCGTCGAAAGAAAGCTGTTGCCAGAATTCTAAACGAGGCGGGCTATCGGACAAGAAAAGGAGCGAAGTTTACCGGTCTGGCCATCGAAAGAATTCTGATTGATCCTACCGCCAAAGGCGTTCACCGGGCCAACTATACCAAACGAGTTAATGACAAAAAATGGGCTGTCAAACCGGAAGGTGACTGGGTTTTAAACAAGGTAGAACCGATTATCTCAGAAGAATTGTGGGAACAGTGCAATCAAATCCTAGATGAGCAAAGAACGCACCGCAAATCAACAGGCCGGGTGGCAAAGCATCTTTTCACCGGCTTTGCCTACTGCCAATGCGATACCAAAATGTATGTGCCTTCCAATGCCCCAAAATACATATGCCCGAAATGCCGGAACAAAATCAGTATTCCTGATCTTGAGGAAATCTTCCACCAGCAGCTTAAAGGTTTCCTTTTCTCCCCCGATGAAATCTCAAAGCACTTGGAACAGGCCGATACTGTTATCAAAGAAAAGCAGCAGCTTTTGACCACCCTGACAGACGAAATACAGAAAATCAAAAAAGAAATGGACAAGACCTACCAACTCTACCTTGACGAAGAGATATCCAAGAAGGGGTTTGGCGAACGCTACAAACCCATGGAGGAAAGACTAGAGCAAATTGACGAGCAAACCTCAAAAGTACAGGCAGAAATCAGCTACCTGAAGGTTCAATACGCTTCAAGTGATGAAGTCCTTACCGAAGCCCGCGATCTCTATTCTCGTTGGCCAACCCTCGAACGTTCGCAAAAAAGGCAGATTATTGAGAATATAACGGAAAAAGTCGTTGTTGGTGAAAAGGATATCACCATCAATCTCTGCTATCTCCCTTTTTTTTCCGAAATGATGGCAGATAAGGCACGGAATGTTCCTGCTCCGTTAGGGAAGCTCCTTGAGTAAGAGGGATGAGAACCCCCGCGACGCGAAGCGTCGCGGGGGTTCGACACGCCGAAGGCGAGCCGCGCAAGCGAATCCCTCCTGCTCCGTTCTTCGCTGCGCTACGAACGGCAGGCCGTTGAGAGCAAAAAAGTAAAAAGGGGTCAGGCCCCTTTTTGGGGTTTTTGTTAAAAAACCACTTGCAAGAGGTCGATAATAGTAATTATAATAGCAACCAAGTTTATGCGGGTGTAGCTCAGTGGTAGAGCGTCACGTTGCCAACGTGGATGTCGTGAGTTCGAGCCTCATCACCCGCTTTGAAATATATAGTGTCGGCGAGTTACCGGCTAAATGAGTAGTTTGGCGTTGGTCGCCGATGCGTATGGGCAACGAAATATGAAAAAAATGTGGCTGCGGGAATCAGGTTCCTAATACCATTTTTGTTTTGTATGAGCGTAAGCCCGATATGACAGGAGAATAATATGCCAGAGCAACTGCAGGAAACAACCCCGAAAAACACCGTAAAAATCGAAGAAGCAGGTCCGTGCAAAAAAAAGGTAATCGTTGAGGTTCCGCGAGAGATAATAAGCAAGGCCACCGACGCGCAATACGAAACGCTGCGCAAAGAGGCACTGGTGCCGGGTTTCAGGAAAGGTCGTGCGCCGAGGCGTTTGCTGGAGAAGCGGTTCGGCAAAGACATAGGGGAGCAGACAAAGCTCAAGCTGTTGGCCGAGGCAAGCGACTCGGCGGTAAAGGACAACAAGCTTGATATTCTGCGCGAGCCGGAAATCGACTACGAGAAAATAGAACTTCCGGCAGATGGGCCGCTGAAGTTCGATTTTGAGGTCGAGGTGCGTCCGGAATTCGAGCTGCCAAAACTTGAGGGCATACCGGTCGATAAGCCGAAACACGTGGTAACCGACGGGCACGTTGAGCGGGAAATAGAGATGCTTTGCAAATACGCGGGGACGTGGACGCCAAAGGACGACGGGAAGGTTGAGCTTGACGACCAGGTTGTCGCGGACGTGATGCTGAATATCGAGGGGCAGGAGCAGAAGGTAGATAACACGGAGCTATACGCCAAGCCGAACGGATTTGTGGCGGACGTGCCAGTCGAGAAACTCGATGAGGTCCTGATTGGCGCAAAAACGGGAGAGGTCAAGACCGTCGAGGTGGAAGTGCCAAAGACGTTCTTCCGGGAGGAATTGCGAGGCAAGAAGGTCGATATCAAGATAACAATTAAGGACATCAAGTGGCTAAAGCCCGCGGAACTGAACAAGGACCTGGCAGCCAAATGCGGCGTCGCCAATGAGGAGGAATTGCGAAAGGCAATTCGGTAGAAGCTACAGGGTCGGCTCGAAGGTCAGGCCAAAAACGAGATGGCCGAACAAATATACAAATACCTGCTGGACAGTATTAGCTTCGAGTTGCCGGTTGGCGTTATCGCCGACCAGGCCGTCACGATGTTGCGCCGCCAATATATCAACCTTATGATGCAGGGTATCGACAGAGAGCAGATTGACAAAAATATCGAGCAGTTGAAGTCGAACACCGAGCAGCAGGCGAAGGAACAGCTAAAGGCGTTCTTCATAATGGACAAGGTGGCGGAGAAACTTGATATCAAAACAACGGATGAGGAAGTCAACGGGCACATCGCCCAGTTAGCCATCCAGAAACATGTCCGCCCCGAGCGTATGAAAGAGGAAATGCAGCGGGATGGCTCCCTGGTACAGTTCAAACTTCAGGTCCGCGAACAAAAGTGCATAGCCAGGTTGCTCGAGTCGGCGAAGATTACCGAGGTTGAGCCGAAGGCGGAAAAACATAAGGTCGAGGCGCCCAGGCACAAGAAAACGGCCGAAAAAACACCTGAGAAACCGGCTAAAAAGGCCGAAACCGCGACAAAACACCCGCATACTAAGGCGGTCAAGGCCCATGATGAGAAAAAACCGATGAAAAAGGCGAAGCCAGCGCCCCGAAAAAAGAAAACCTGAACGTAAGAATATCCGATATGTAACAGAGCACAAATAAAGTTACTTATGCACTTGTGACTTGTGACTTAATTAAGGGGAAAGCTTGATGTTCAACACAGGACCCGAAAGACGAATTATGAAGGTTGAGCCGAAGGTTCAGTATCAGGACCAGTACGGGCCGTCCGGCGGCCATTATCAGCAATTTCGCCAGATGAGTTTGGATGACCTGCTGCTGGAAAACCGCATTGTGTTTCTCATCGGGGAAATCAACTACGCGCGGGCAACCGAGGTGATAATGAAACTACTTTACCTCGACAACCAGAAACGCAATACCGAAATCAGCTTGTACGTGAACTCGCCGGGGGGCTCCGTTGACGACACGATGGCGGTATATGACACGATGCAGTTTGTCAGCTCGCCTGTCGCGACTTACTGCATCGGTCGGGCGCAGTCGGGCGGAGCGGTGATACTCGCGGCGGGGGCAAAAGGCAAGCGATTCGCGTTGCCGCACGCCAAAATTATGCTGCACCAGCCGTGGGGCGGGGTTTATGGCCAGGCGGCGGACATAAAGATTCAGGCGGAGGAAATCCTCAAGGCAAAGCAAATGCTCAACGAGGTGCTCGCCAAGCACTCAGGACAGCCCGTTGAGAAGATAATCGCCGAAACGGAAAGAGACAGATATATGACGGCGGATGAGGCGCTGAAATACGGCCTCATCGACGAAGTGCTGACGCTCGAAGACCAGGACAAGAAAAAACCAGCCGACAAAAAACTGTAACCACTAAAGAGAGCGAAACTATGACAGTTGACCAGAACTTAGTGCCAATAGTAATCGAGAAGACCGGCCGGGGCGAACGGGCATACGATATTTACTCACGGCTGCTCAAAGACAGAATCATCTTTATCAGCGGGCCGATAGATGATTCGGCCGCCAACCTCGTGATAGCGCAAATGCTGTTTTTGAGCAACGAGGACACCAAAACCGACATTCATCTTTATATCAACTCGCCGGGCGGCTCGATAACGGCAGGACTGGCCGTTTATGACACGATGCAGTTTTTGCGATGCGACGTGGCGACATATTGCGTGGGTCAGGCGGCGAGTATGGCGGCCTTATTGCTGGCCGGCGGCAAGGCGGGGAAACGATTCCTGCTGGCCAACAACAGAATCCTCATTCATCAGCCGTTAATTTCGGGAGAATTGATTGCGCCTGCCACGGACCTTGATATTGAGGCCAAAGAAATACTTCGCCTGCGAGCGCGGCTCTATACTATTCTCGCCAGGCACACGGGGCAAACGGCTGAGAAAATCGAGAAGGACTGCGACAGGAACCTGTGGCTCGACGCCGATGAGGCGATTGGCTATGGGCTTGCGGACAGGATATTGCAAAAGGCGCCGGAAATAGTCAAGGCGACTGAGAAGGAAAGTTAAAACCATAGAATTGAGAATTATGTTCTTAGCTCGTAGTTCATTGTTCGTTGTCTGGAGTTCATCGTTAGCGATGGTTTTCGCGTTTGGTTGCGGGAACACCGGGTCATCAGAGAAACCGACGTTGTCACAGCAGGTTCAGCAGCTTACCGCGCAAAAGGCAGACCTGCAAAACCAGCTCGAACAAACCAAAACGGAAAACGCCCGGCTCAAAAAACAGGCGGAGTCACTTTCGACACTGCCTGGGGACAAAAGGGCCGACGCGATATATCATCTCAAATCAATCAAAATCGGCAGATTCACAAATTTTTACGACGAGGGCAAGACCCCCGGCGCAACGGGGAAGAAAAATCTGGTCGTTTACGTTGAGCCGATTGATGAGACGGGCGACTTTATCAAGGCGTCCGGGGCAATTGACGTTCAACTGTGGGACCTGAACAAAAAAGAGAGTGAAGCCCGCCTGGCACAGTGGCGAGTTGAGCCAAATGAGATTAAGAAACTATGGCTTGGCGGGGTGTTTTCAAGCGGCTACCGGCTGAGTTTTGACGCAGCCGAGATTGTTGACAAGTTCGACAAACCTTTAACCGTAAAGGTCAATTTCACCGATTACCTGTCGGGCGCAACATTCACCGAGCAATTCATCATTCGCCCGCCACAACCCGCTGGCAAAAAGTAAACACCGCAATACTTTAATAGTCCATATCTCCGGGTCGTTACTCTTCGGGTCGATAATACAATCAACGGTTTTAAGTTTTGTGTTTTGTGTTTTTAACTGTAAAATGTGCCGGTATGAAAGAAATATTAAATAAGATAATCACCGGCGACTGCATCGAAACCTTGAGCAGTATCGCTGAACCATTCGCGGATTTGATATTTGCCGACCCCCCCTTTAACATCGGGTACAAATACGACAAGTACCATGACAAAGTCGAACGCAACAACTACATCGCCTGGACAAAGGACTGGATGACGGCCTGCAAAAAGGTCTTGAAGCCAACCGGCTCGTTTTATATCGCCATAGGCGACGATTACGCAGCCAATGTAAAAATCATCGCCGACGAAATCGGGCTTTTTATGCGCAACTGGATAATCTGGCACTACACATTCGGCCAGCAGACAAAAGATAAATTCGCACGCTCGCATACGCACATATTTTACTTTGTCAACGACCCGAAAAGCTTCACCTTCAACGATTACGCCGTGCGAGTTCCATCCGACCGGCAGTTGATTTACGCGGACAAGCGAGCCAACCCCGCGGGAAAAATGCCCGACGACGTCTGGGAGGATTCTCGCGTGTGCGGGACATTCAAAGAACGCACCGGCTGGCACCCCTGCCAGATGCCTGAGCAGTTGCTTATGAGAATCGTCGCGGCAAGCTCGAATGCCGGCGACTGCGTTCTTGACCCGTTCGTCGGCTCAGGGACAACTGCGGCAGCGGCGAGTAAACTGCGGAGAAACTACGTTGGTATCGAAATCTCCGCGGATTACGCAAAAAAAGCAAATCAGCGGCTCGCACAACTTGATACTCGCGCGAGCATTGAAAAAGAACACAAATTGAATATCGTCGAAATACGTGAATTGAAACGGCTCATACCGGATATCGGTTACTCACCAAAACAGGTCCTGTCGAACAAAGACCTTCTGGAACTGTTCACCGGCCAGTTTGCCATCCGAATGAACAATCAAAAACAGTATGTCTCTTCGGAAATAGCGACTGCTTTGAAAGGCATAACGGATTGAGCATTCAAAACACGAAAGGGATTTTGCGTCTTTTAACTGCTTTCGCCGGGACGGCGATTATGCTGACGCTGGCACAGCAGCCGATTGGGTGGTGGCCTTTAGCGTGGGTGACGTATGTGCCGTTCGTTCTTGCGTGTTTCTGTGAAACCAAGCCGTTTAAGCTATATCTAACCGCCTTTGTTGTCTCGACCTGTTACTGGCTCGGCAATATATACTGGATGAGCTTTGTAACGGTCGTCGGATGGATTGCGTTTTGCCTTTATACCGCCCTTCTCTGGCCCATATTAGCGTTATCACTCCGCTGGTGCATTAAGAAACGAGTTCCGCTTTTTATCGCCGTCCCCGTTCTGATTGTGGGCATCGAGCAAATGCAGGGTCTTTTCTTAGGCGGCTTTTACTGGAACCATCTCGCCCACAGTCAATTCACCAACACCGCTTTGATCCAGATAGCAGATATATTCGGCGCGGCTGGTGTTTCATTTGTGGTAGCGATGGTCAACGGCCTGATTGCAGGTTTTATACTTTCTGTGAAAAAGTTAGAATTTAAAATTGAGAATTTAGAAAAGAACCGGATGAGATGCCAGCAGTCTTTTTTAATTCTAAATTCTAAATCCTCGATTCTCGTTACAGTCGCGGCAGTTGTTGGCACACTTGTATATGGCCACTGGCGAATAAGCCAGTCGGATACGGTAGTCGCGCCGGGGCCGTTGATTGCGGCGGTTCAGACGAATATACCGATATCCGTCAAAAAGTCGTTTGCCGCGGAGAAGCAGATTTTCGATGAGCTGCTGGGGCAAAGCAACCAGTGTATTCCTGCCGGGGCTAAACTTGTGGTGTGGCCTGAGACAATGGTGCAGGCGATACTGAACCAGCAGGTCTTGCGTCTCTTGGTTGATGACCATTCGTATAAACTCTTCGATGAAACCATTCGCGAGCACGCAAAAAAGGGGGCGTTTGTTCTGGCCGGGGCTTATGACGGTACACCTCGATACGACGCAGACAATATTCGGCTGGCGCAAAAGTTTAACTCTGCTTTTTTGTATAAGCCCGACGGAAGCCAGGCGCCTCAAAAATACTCCAAAATATATCTCGTGCCCTTCGGCGAGATGCTGCCATTTTCCAATATCCCGCTGGTTCACAAGCTGTTCCTGAAAATGTCGCCTTACGATTTCGATTATACGATTGACCCGGGCACGGAATATACGGTGTTTGAAATGCAGCCGCAGGATGCGAACCGGACATACAGATTCAGCGTGATGATTTGCTACGAGGACGCGGTGCCTTTTATGGCGAGAAAATTTGCGATGGATGAGCGGAGCAACAAGCAAATCGACTGGCTCGTGAATATAAGCAACGACGGGTGGTTTGTCCGATTCGAAAACGGCAAAGTCCTGCCCGCCACCGAGCTTTCACAACACGCGGCGATTTGCGCGTTTCGGGCGGTGGAGAACAGATTAGCGGTGCTGCGAAGCGTCAACACGGGAATCAGTTGTATGGTTGACACGCTTGGCCGGATTAAGGATGGCTACGCAGCGGGAAATTTGCCGCAAAAGGCGTTTGACCGCCAAGGTGTTGTGGGCTGGTTCGCCGATACCGTGCCCATCGACGCAAGGACCACTTTTTTCAGCAAACACGGCCAATGGCTGGATTTTGCTTGTCAGTTGAGTGTAGTTGTAATCATAATAGCGCAAATTGCTGAACGATTCTTACTGAAACGACGGACCAAAGGCGAAAAAGGGAGCAAAATAAATGACGATAAAACACCCGGCAAAAAATAGGGCCGTTTTCACCTGTGTTATACTCTCGCTGATTGCTTTTTGCGGTTGTGAAACCGGTCCCGGAAAGCAGCAAACAGGCAACATCACAGCCGGCAATCCCGTAAGCAACGACCTCGAAATTCAGGCGACACAGATAATTCAGCAGGCCCTTGCCGACAGCAACCCACAGGTCAGAGCCAACGCCATCGAGAAAGTTGCCGCCATTCCGATAAGCCGGGCACGCAAGTTTATGCCGGAAGTGCAGCAACTGCTCAAGGACGAGTTTGTGCCGGTGAGGTTTGCGGCCGCCATCGCGATAGGCGACACCGGCTACTCGCAGGCACGGGACGACATCACCCAATTACTCAAAGACGACAACGAAAACGCCAGAATCGCCGCCGCCTATGCTGCTTATAAGCTTGGCTCTGCAGGCGGGCTTGCGATTATCCACGCATCCTTAAAAAGTAAAGACCAAAGTGCCAGAGCAAACGCCGCCTTCCTGTTAGGTAAATCAGGCGACTCGCCCAGGCAAGCACTGCCCCTGCTCTACGAAACTATGAGAGATGAAACCTCCGATGAAAAGGTCATATTAAGTTCGATTGAGGCCATCGCCCGGCTTGGCGACGATAAAATCTATCAAAAGCTTTGGGCCATGCTGATAAGCGAATACGCGGACGACCGGGTTTGCGGCATCCGGGCAATGGGAGCTCTGGGAACGTCCAAGGCAAGGGACTCCCTTTTGACAATGCTCAAAGACGACTTGACGGAGGTCCGTCTTGTGGCGGCAGAACAGCTTGGCAACCTGGGCGATATCACGGGCGAAAAGGTCGTCATCGATGCCCTCACAAAAAATACAGCCAACGCACAGGACCAGGAGGCAAAGGCCCGCATCCAGACGCTGGCGGCCTTGGCAATAGGCCAAATCAGGACGCCAACCCTTAAAAAGTTCCTCCCGGAATTACTAAAAAGTGAATTCCAGTTTGCCCGGCTTGCGGCAGCTAAGGCGGTTTTACAATACACCTCTGGCAATAATATAGGACGGCAAGAATAGGGCATGGGCGAGGAATAGCCCATTTTAACAAAATTAACTTGACCCAAACGTGCTAAAATCGTAAAATAAGGGTGTTGATAAAACATCGGGTGGCAGGGTATAATCCCCTCTGCATTGGAATTTAATAAAACTGGTGAAAGGAGCCAATCTTGAGCAACCTTACTAAGATACTCATAGTCCTATTGACTTTATCCGCAATTTTGTTGTGCGGCATCGTAGTGACATACGTCGCCAACGCGGACAACTACAAACAAAAATACGCCGCGCTTAATTCGGAACGCGACTCACTTGAAAAAGACAAGGACAGCTTAAACAATCAACTCAAGGAAAAGATTCAGCAAAAAGACGACCTTGAGAAGTCGCTGAACGGCCAGCTTTCAACACTGAAAACCAGGGCCGACGACCTGCAGGCAAAAATTAACACCGTCGAAAGAGAAAGGTCCGAGCTTCTTGAAAGAGTCAACGGCTGGGCAAGTATCACCAAGGACTTCCAGGCGACCACTGAAAAGCAGACACAGCTGCTCAGCACCGCACAGGAAGATGTGAAGCAGTTAAAGGCCGAGGAAATAAAGCTCAGCAAGGAGCTTGAGCAGACCAGTGCCACACTCGTTGAAAAGACGGCAATAATAGAGGCGGCTGAGGCGGAGAAACGCCGGCTGATTGAAGAGAAAGCGGATTTGCAGAACCAGTTAGACAAGGCGATGCAGGCCGGCGGCAAGGTTGCGGCGGCAGGCACACCGGTCACACAGGAAAAGGGATATGCACTGCCCGCGCAGACCACAGCCGCGGTGATAAACCTCAAGGCGTTGATTTCCGAGGTTGACGCAAAAAATTCGCTGGCCACAATATCAATCGGCTCAGCGGACGGCGTAAAGGAAGGAATGAAATTCCACGTTACACGAGGCAGCGAATTTGTCTGCGACGTTCTCATTGTTGACGTGGATACCGAAAGGGCCGTAGGCGTTCTTGAGTTGGTACAGTCCGCCACAGGCGGACCAAAAGTCGGCGATAACGCCGCGACCAACCTGTAAGCCGAATCGCCGGATTTAAAATACGTTTATTGAGGATGGAATATGAGTCCTGAAGCACAAATACGCAGCACAAAACCAGCGACAACGAGCAATATTTATACGGCCCTTCTGGCGGTAGCATTCGGCGTAGTGTTGGCCACGGCGGCCTTCGTCGCCGTTAAGTGCTATTTCATCTACGAGACACTATTCAAAATTCCATAAAATTTCCTTGTTGAGTCGGCTGGCAGGATGCTATAGAATATGCCCGGGTAACCCGGGTATTTTTATATGTAGAGAACGGAATCGATGAAGTTTCTGGACGCGATATTAGGCAGGTTCAGCATGGATATGGGTATCGACCTTGGTACCTGTACCACGCTGGTTTGTGTCCGAGGCAAAGGCATCGTCCTCAATGAGCCGTCAGTCGTCGCGGTCCGCAAAGGCACCAACATTGTCCTCAACAACGGCGAAGCGGTGGGACTCGTCGCACGCGAAATGCTTGGCAAGACCCCCGGCTCAATCAGCGCAATCAGACCTCTCAAAGACGGCGTAATCAGCGATTTTGAAATCACCGAGGCGATGCTCAGCTACTTCATTCGCAAGGTCCACGGCAGAGGCAATCTTATAAGGCCCCGCGTTGTAATAGCCGTGCCCAGCGGGATAACCGCGGTCGAGCGCAGAGCGGTCATCGACAGCGCAGAGCGTGCCGGCGCAAGGAAGGTATATCTGGTCGATGAGCCGATGGCGGCAGGTATCGGAGCGGGGCTGCCGATTACCGAACCGACGGCATCGATGATTGTCGATACCGGCGGGGGCACAACGGAAGTAGCGATAATGAGCTTGGCGGACATCGCAACCTGCGAGTCGATTCGCGTCGGCGGCGACGATATGGATGAGGCGGTTATCAATCACCTCAAACGCACTTATAACCTGCTGGTTGGCGAGCCGAGGGCAGAAAAGGTCAAGATACAAATCGGCTCAGCGGCGCCGTTAGAGGAAGAGCTGACAATGGAGGTCTCAGGAAGAGACACCATTTCAGGGCTTCCGCGAAAAATAGTTATCACAAGCGAAGAAATCCGCGAGGCGTTGAAAGAGCCGGTTGCGGCCATTATCGACGCGGTAACCCGGACCCTCGAAAAGGCGGAGCCCGAACTGGCCGCCGACCTTATCGATAACGGGGTTCACATCTGCGGCGGCGGGTCGCTTCTGCGGGGTATGGATACGGTATTGGCAAACGCGACGGGCCTTAAAGTCATTCGCGTCGATGACCCGCTGACGGCGGTGGCGCGAGGCACGAGCGTTTACCTGGAGAACCTGGAGTTGTGGAAGGACACAATGGAGCATTCCGACTCCGGCTGGTAACGGCACAGGATGCTGTAGTAACCAGAAATTCATAATGCGGTTATGGCACGGAAGCGAATCAGAATCTCCAGAAGGATGTTGTTCGCCTGGTTTATGCTGGCAGGATTTATCCTGCTTTTTTCCCCTCTTGCGATTACCAGCAGGTTCCAGTTTGCGTTCGCCCGCCTTTTTCACCGGCCCCTCAACGCGGGAAAACAGATGCCGCTTTCAGCCAAAACCGAGCTTCCGCTCAAGAATGATTTCAGCCGAAAAGAATCGCAGTATCAAAACTACATCGCAAACCTCGAAGAGGAACTGCGCCAGAAAGACCAGACGATTCAGCAATTGTCGGGCTTTCGGACAAGATTGCGCGGCCTTGAGGGGGCCAAGTTAGTGCCGGCGGACGTTATCGTCGCCTCGGCATCGGGACTGCGAAGCGAATTTATTGTAAATCGCGGAAAAGACGACGGGCTCACCAAAGACCTCTTTGTCATAGGCGACAATAGCGTCATCGGAACCATATCCGACCTGTATGCCCGCACGGCCAAAGTGCGGCTCTTCAGCGACTCCTCGTCGGTGGTGCAGGTAAATATACCGGATGTGGAAATAAATATGCTGATGCAGGGCAACGGAAACAACACGGCAAAGATTAAAATGGTGCCGGTCAAACACGAAATCAAAATCGGCTCGCCGGTTATGCTTCGCAAAAAACCGGGGGTTCTGGACTCCGCTATGATTGTCGGCGAGGTGCAGCAGTGCAAAAGAGACAACAAAAACCCCGCGCTGTGGGATATCACCGTCAAGCCGAGTTGTGATATTACAAAACTGAACAACGTGGCTATCGTAGTAATGAACCCACAGGGCCCCGGCAATATCGGTCGAGTCGATAACACCAAAATATCCGGCGGGAAATAAATATGCAGCTCGCCTCTCCGCCAATCATTTATTCCTTTTATATCACCACGGAGAAGTAAAATGCACTGGCCGCGCTTTGCGGTATTGGTTCTGATTGCCACCTTTCTACAGGCACGCTGGATTGACACAATCGCGGTAACGAACCTGCGTGTCACGCCTGACCTGTTGTTGATTGCGATGGTTTTTTTCGCGGTCCGCTGCAATGAATCGGAGGCGATTATCACCTCGTTTGTGCTTGGTTTCGCCGCGGACATAGCGGCGAGCGGTTTCTCTATGGGGCCTCTGATAATCAGCTTCGGCTTGTTCGGAACCGCCCTGGCGTATCTGCACCGTCTGATTGCCATCAAAAAGGTGCCTCACGAGGCGATTACCATATTTGTCATCGCACTGGGCACAGGATGCCTGGCCTGGCTGCTGGCGCGCGTGGCGGGTCAATCGCCAAGACCGGGCGGCATGGGCGCATTATTGGGGACATCGATTTATTCGGCGGTGCTAGGGCCTGTTTTGTTCTTGCTTTTAGACTGGCTGATGCGTATAAAAACCCGGCGCCGCGGACGAAAATAAATAGCCCGCAAACCTCTCGACATGTTTTAAACGTCAGCTATGTATAAAAAACGAATCACCATTCTGGTAATTGCGGGGGCCGTTTTGCTCGGCGTCTGCGTGTTTCGCCTGGCGGATATGCAGTTGCTCTCGACCTCGTTTTACAGGGAACAGGTCTCGCAACTGCGGATTCAACAAGGTTCTCTCCAGCAGGTCAGAACAATGCGAGGCAGGATACTCGACAGAAAAGGGCAAATCCTCGCCGACGACGAGCCGAGGTTCTGGCTAGCGATAAACTATGAACTAAGCCGATTTCTCGACGAACGTGTGCTTCAGGCAATGTCTCTTCGGGCCAAATCGAAAAACCCAGACGCCAACACATCACCCCTGCAGCAGGAATTTGCCGACCGGCAGGAAGACCTTGACCTGCTGATCAACAAATGCGTGCAATTCGGTATGTCCCGCGAGGACGTAGTGCTTCGGCTTCAAAAAATAAATGACAAAATCTGGAACCTGAGGACGTTCTTTGCCTGGGCCAGAAACAACCCCAGCGCCGACCTGCTGAAGAAATACGGCCGGAATCTTAATAATATCCCGCTCGCAGAAGCGGTAGCGGATTTTGAAAAAAAGTTCCCCGACCCGTGCGACCGCCTTTTGCTGATAAATAAAGTGGATGACATCGCTGAGCTTAAAAAAACGCAGCCCGTCGTTGAATTGAAGACGGAGGACGCTGTGTTCGCCGCGAGAGTGGAATTTATCAACGTCCCCGGCGTGGAGGTTATAGCAAAGGGCCAGCGCGTATATCCCTTCGGGTCGGCGGCGGCACAGACAATCGGCTGGGTAGGCCCGCCCCGCCAGCAGGATAAAGACCTTTTTGCCGAAGACAGGTTGTCGAGTTATCTGGATGATGAGCTGTGCGGACGAGAAGACGGCGTCGAATACGTCTGCGAGCAGATTCTTCGCGGCAAAAGAGGCGAGGTCGTCTATGACATAGACCGCCAGTTAGTGCGTCAGACGGAGGCGCAGTTCGGCCAGGACGTCCGCCTGACAATCGATATCGAGCTGCAAAAAAAAATCGAGCGACGTATAGCCGACTGCTCGCTCAATCGCAACTGCAAGGCCCCTGCCGCGGCGGTTGTTATCGATGCCGGCTCAGGCGATATTCTCGCTCTCGCTTCGCTGCCTGATTACGACTTGAATCTTGCCAGACAAACCTACGGCATGCTCGCCGGCGACCCCTGCGAACCGTTGCGCAACAGAGCGATAAATATGCACTATCCGCCCGGCTCGGCTGTAAAACCGCTGATATTGATAGCCGGTATGGAATCCGGCAAAATTACCGCGGGCGAAGTGATAAGCTGCCCCTCGCACAAGGCCCCCCAGGGCTGGCCAAACTGCCTCATATATCTTAGAAACCACTGGGGACACGATAGTATGTGGTCAAACACCGCTCGTAACGCCATAAAGGGAAGCTGCAACATATATTTTTCACACTTGGCCGACCGAATAGACCCCGTCGTTCTGCAAAGCTGGCTCTTCAGATTCGGCTATGGGCGTCTCGCCTTGCCGGATTCGATTCTCGCCCCCCTGCCCTCGTCCGATGAATCACCGGAACCGAATCTCCCGCTTCGCCTCTTCAGGCAGGTGCAGGGACAGATATCGAACACCCCCGCAAAGGACACGGTTACAAGTTTCGAGCAATTGCCCGCCCTGGAGCCGGGCGAAGAACGCTGGTTCGGAATAGGCCAGGGTAACCTCAGGGTAACGCCTTTACAGGTGGCAAACGCGATGGCCTGCCTGGCCAGAGGCGGCATTTACATCCCGCCCCGGCTAATAGTCGACCCCTGTTCGCCGAAACCTGAGCCGGTCAACCTGAATATCTCGCCTGTGACATTGGCAACCGTTTATGAGGGAATGCACGCCGTCGTGGAAGAATCGGGCGGAACCGCCAACAGGGAATTTGCGCCTGCACTAAGAAATTTCTCCTCGCAGGGAATACGACTATATGGCAAAACCGGCTCAACCTCGCAGCCCGAACACGCCTGGTTTGGCGGCTTCGCCAAAGACGCAAAAGGAAGAACAATCGCAATCACGGTCGTTGTCGAAGGAGGCCAGCAGGGTTCAACCGACGCCGCGCCATTGGGAAGGGACATCCTGCTATTCTGCGCCGAAGCCGGATACCTCGGCTACAAATAATCAGCGGGCCTGAGGATTACTTGCCGCCAGACGGCCCTTCAGCGAATCCAAGCGGTGGCTGTTTTCGAGATAGGTAAGCGTCTTTTCGATTATCTTGCCCGCGACGGGAGCGGAGATTGCTCCGCCTGTGTAGCCCTTGCCTAATGACATATCAGGTCTGCGAACCGATACAAGAACGATAACCTGCGGGTCTTCGACCGGTGCGCCTGCGACAAATGATGCGATATACTGGTGCTCGGCGTAGCCCCTTTCGCCGACTTTAGCGATATTGGCGGTACCCGACTTGCCGAACACATGCCATTTTTTCAGCTTCGCTTTTTTGCCCGTCCCCTCGTTGACCACGCCCACCATAGCATCTGTAACAAGCCATTTGGCAACCTCAGGGTCAATACAATAAGCAAGCGGCGGCGGGGCCTGAGTCAGCTTCACGATATTGCCCTCGTTGTCAACAACCGCTTTGACCACGTGCATATTGACTGGATGCCCGCCGTTGGCAAGTATGCAAAAGGCCCGAACAAGCTGTATCGCAGTAACGGTTATCTCCTGCCCAAACGGTATTCGCGTAACGCTGTAGCCGGTCCACTTCTGCGGAGGCCAGAGCAATCCGGAAACTTCACCCGGCAAATCAATCCCCGTCTCTTTGCCGAAACCGAAATTCCTAAGCGCCTGGTAAACTTTCTCCTTGCCCATTTTCTGGCCGACTTTCGCCATTCCTATATTGCTCGAATTGACCAGAATCTCCCGCGGCGTCAGGTAGCCAAAGCCGTTTCGATACTCGCTGATGCAGCCAAACCCCTTGCCGCAGTAGTTGCCGTTTTCGCAGAATATCTTTTCCTTCAAGCTGACGATTCCGTCCTCGATAGCAGGCCCCATAACCATCGGTTTTATCAAACTGCCCGGCTCAAACTGGTCTGTTATCACACGGTTGCGAAGTGAATTCGCATCCGCGGTATTGAAATTGGCAGGGTCGTAATCGGGCAGGGACACCATAGCCAGAATAGCGCCCGTCTTCGGCTCAGCTACTACCGCAACTGCCGATTCTGCGCGGTAATTTTTATATTGCTCTAAAAGCGCCTCGCGGACAAACTGCTGTATCGTCGCGTCGATGGTCAGGATAATTCCGACGCCGTCGGTAACGTCAGCGTCGTGTTCTCTTAGCCGGATGGGTCTGCGGAATGCGTCAGCTACAAAAATGTTTCGCCCCGCCGAACCCGCCAGGTCTTTGTTATACGCAAGCTCCACGCCCTCAAGACCCCGGTTATCTGCGCTTGTGAACCCCACAATATGAGTTGCCAGCGGCCCCATCGGATAATGACGTTCCCAGTCGGACTGGATTCCCACACCGTGAATTTTGCGGGCCGCAATCGCCTGGTTGGCGTCAACGCCGACTTTAATTTTGACAAAGCCGGGATTTTCACTATCAGTAATAATCCTGCAAATGTTATGAGCGCCAATATCCAGAACGTCCGCCAGCTCACTCGCAGTTTCCTTGGGGTCATCAAGAACCCTCGGCTCAGCGAAAACTGTCTGGATTTCCTCGCTGGCGGCCAATACCCTGCCGCAACAGTCAAGAATAGCGCCTCGCTGAGGAGATATCGTCGCAACAGTTTGCTGCTGCCTGGCGGATAAGCCGGAATAGTACTCGTTTCTGAAATACTGGAGATAAAGACATCGCGTCGCCAGAGCCGCAAAAGCAACGATTAAAGCCGCAAACAGCCAGACAGTGACACGACCGCTCGATAATCGATGCTCAATACTCATTGCCCGAAAAAATCCCTGTAATCGGAAAATCCCGTTTACCTCTTAATCTGCTTAGAAACACTGGCGGGGTTAATCATACTCTCTAAGCGCAGCTGTTTTCCGGCAAGCTGCTGTTTGAGCCGATTCTGATAAACACGCGCGGCACAAATTTTGTAGAATATTCTGTCGTTGGCGTTGCGAAGGGAAGCGGTGAATAGCATCACCGACGTGAAATAGAACGCAACAAAAACCAGGCAAAACCCCAACCGCATAAACCGCGTAGTAACCACAAAGAAACCGGCCGGCCCGGACTACTTGGTCGGCATCTTCAACTGCATTCCAACCGCGATATCATCCTCACTGGACAAAATATCGCTGTTCAGCTTGACTATATCCTTATAACGATTGCCGTCGCCAAGTTGCGAGGCCGCAATCTTCCATAAGCTGTCGCCTTCTTTGACGACATAAACGCTTCCCGACTTTGCCGTTGCCGCCGGCTTGTTGGTATTGACCGTCGAATGCTTCTGCCCGACCGATTCGACCTTTGTAAAATTCTTGTCCGTAAGAACCTCGGCAGGCGTTGACGATGCGGCAGTTGAACCCGGTATCGACGGTATTACCAGTTTCTGGCCGACCTGCAGGTCGTTAATTTTGTTAAGTGTCTTTCGGTTGGCTGCGAATATAGCGTCTATATTTTTCTGCTTTACGCCTTCCTTGACGCCGTAAACTTTTTTGGCGATTCCGCTGATACTGTCGCCGGATTGAACTACATACACCTTCGCCGGCTCAGGTGTCGCTGTCGGCTGTGCATTAACTGCGGGGACGTTCTGTGCCGGAGCGGAAACAGTCGGGTCTATCGATACAGCCGGCGTCATTTCCGCAGGCGCAACCCCAACGCTGCCCGGGGTCGGCTGAGCGGACGAAGGACCAAACTGCGCGGACCCCGCGGCACCCCGCGTTCCCTGCGGCAACGGCGTTACTGTCGCGCCGGGTGTTACTTCAGGGGATTGTACGCCGCCCGCAACACCAGCGGCGGGCTGGTCCAGAGCCATTTGAACTCTTCGCTCGTTGGCCCCGATTCCCGATGGATTACTTTGCAGCCCGACCATATTGGTCGTCAGCTTGTTGCTGTCATCCTTCTGATGAAGACCCGGCAGGCCGTTAATTACGAATGCGATAATAAATATGAATACCAGTCCCAGCAACAACCCAATTTTTGCATCCGATGTCATAACGCGACTCCCTTCAACCTTTCTATTGCACTTTTTGTGCAATCCTTAATTTGGCGCTTCTTGCCCGTCTATTATTCGATATTTCCGAACGTAAAGGTGATATCGGTTTTTTAGTAACAATTCGATAAATCCCATTGTTCTCATTATTCTTAAAATCCGTTTTCACTATCCGGTCTTCCAAACTGTGAAAACTGATTACCGCTATGTAACCATTCTGTCCCAAAAGTGCCGGGGCGGAACCGAGCAGCGTCGTCAGATTTTCCAATTCGCCGTTGACCGCGATTCGCAACGCCTGAAAGGTCCTGGTCGCGGGATGAATCTTCGACCATTGTCCGCCTTTTGTCAGGGCGCTCGAGACAATCGCGGCAAGCTGACCCGTCGTTGTAATCGGCTCACGATGGCGACGCTCGACAATAAACCTTGCTATCCGCCTCGATGCCCTTTCTTCACCGAACTTGTAAATCAAATCCGCGAGTGTCTTCTCATCTGCTCTGTTAATTATATCGGCAGCAGTGGTCTTTAATCTTTTATCCAAACGCATATCCAGCGGCATATTTCGCTGAAAACTTAAACCCATCCGGTCATCCTCTAACTGTGCCGAGCAAACCCCCAAATCCGCCAGTATGAAATCAACCTTTTCAATCCCCTGCCCGCGCACGACATCCGCTATTTCAGAAAAATTGGAATTTACCAGAATCACCCTGCATTGCAGCCCTTCTAAAACAGATTGGGCCCTTCGGATAGCATTTGTATCAACATCCAGGCCGATTATAGCTCCCTTGGGGCCCAATCCCTTGCCAAACAGTAAGCTATGGCCTCCTTGCCCTATGGTCGCATCGACCACCACCGCGTCCTGCGGCAGCTTTATCTGCTCAACAAGCACATCTGCAAGAACCGGTATATGTTCCGTCGCCGAACCATCCACTTTCAACAGCCGCCATCAACCCTAACCAACCGCCACCTTGCTCGGTTTCCTCCTTAGTTGCCCGACCGCAGGCGAAAACGCGACGCTTGCGAACTTCCCGCCGAGCTTTTTTACCCTTTCCAGCCGGTCATTCAGCACCTCCAATGAGGCAAACGTCTGCTCATCGATTGCTCTTGTGCCATTTAAGCTGTCTTTGACGACCTCACAATGGTTCGAATACAACTCTAACATTTGGACTCCTTTCACCCCTCTAAATCCTGACTCTGCTTTTGCAAAATCTCCTGACGGGCCTGGGCCACGCGCTTCTGGTACTGCGCCATATTGTCCGACAGATACTGCTCCCAGTCCTGAGTGTTCCAAAACTCGATGTGGTCCCGTACCCCCACTAATGTCACGTTATCTTTCAATCCTGCCCTTTTGCGCAGTTTTTCATTTAAAAGTAGCCGTCCCTGGCTATCTAACTCGACCTTCCCTGCCAAAGCGAAGTTCATTCGCTCAAAAGCTACGATTTCATCCGGTGCCGCGTTTTTCTCTGCCATCGCAACCGTCATACGTTCGAAACACTTCTCAGGATACAGCGACAATATGCCGTTTGCCCCAACGACAAGATAAAAATCGCTGCCGTGCTCCTCGCTGTCGATTTGATTGCGGAGCTTGTTGGAGACCAGCACCCTGCCCTTGCCGTCGATTGTGTGTTCGTATTCGCCTGTTATTAAAATCATGGTTTCACTTCCACTTATCTGCCACTCATCTACCACTTATAGGGAATTATTGCCATTCCTTGCCACTTCGTCAACACAAAACCCCACCTTTTTCTAAATTTTTTCAAAATTTTATTATAGGACCTCACCCCGAAGACCTAACTCAAACAAGGACAAACAGTTAGATACAAACGTGGTAATTCCGGCAGACTTGACTTTTTTGCGAATTTCTGTTTTTACCCCGTTAACGTCAAAATAAAAATGCCACGGCTTTTGACCGTGGCATTTCTCAAATCAATCCTGTTCACCAGACATCGATGAAACACACTTTTATGTCCCTGTCCTATAATGTCCCCAAGGCGTCCTGCAATGATGTTGTCGATTCAACTCGTCAGAATCTGAAAATAAAATCGAGACCGATTTCAGTGGTGTTGTTTTTGGGCTCATACCAGCCATTGTTAAGTTCGGATTCAGCAATGTTCCAGTATCTCACGAACGGCTCGATTGAGATGTCAATATCTTTGCCCGGATGTTCAAAGCCAACCGACCCTCGTATACCGTAGCCGCTATTTTGTCTATTGTGTACTGTCCCGTATCCGAAGTCTTTCAGATCGCTGCTTTGATTGCCTCTTAGAAAAACATCAAATTCCGCATTCGCAGACATCAGCCAGTCCCCGCTAAGATTTCTCAGCGTTGTGAATCCGACGGGTAAATAAACGTAATTCGCACTTCTGTCGTAACCGGCCGGGTCGCTGCCGCCGTTGTCTTTAAGAAACCTGTTGCCGACACCGGCATATATGGTGTCCACAGCGGTCGCCTTTGGAAAATCCATACCAAGTAACAACCGAAACTCTCCCGAACTGTCACTGATATTATTGATAGTGTAGGGAGTCCCGTCCTGCAGCGAGCCGTCATAATCCACCACGCCCCAGTCAACCCTTCCTTCGATTCTCGCCATCCATTTAATGCCCGCCTCATCAGTCGGGAAAATCGGAACCCATTCGCGGTAAGTATATGCCGCCTGCACACCGTAAAAATAACCCGTGTCCTTTATCCCCGGCTCTTTATATCGAAAATAATAAGCATCCGGCCCTATTTCCCAGCTATTGCGTTGCAGGGATTTTAACAGATTGACAGGTTGTTCTTCCGCAATTGCGACTGAAACAAACGCAAGGCAGACAATCAACAGCATCGCTTTTTTCATAACTAACCCTTTCATCAGTTTTTTGAATAACCGTTTAGACCGGCACCACTTGGCCGGTATGGATATGTGGATTTAGTGCTCATCCCGCCGGGCGTCAACTCCGCCGCGGGCAGGGTTTCAACTTCTTCTCTGGGCAATCGGTCGCTCATTTTGTCTCTTGCTAACCCTCAAACGCCCCTCCGTAGCTATGTCTTTATACCTAAAATATATCGGACAAGTCAAGGCAAAAACAATTGGTTATAGCATAGTAAAATATTGAATTGTGGTTTAAGTCCTTGTCCCAACGCGACTTACCCCCAATAAATCACATGTGCACAAGCCATAGGAGCACAAGTCACAGGTTACTTTTGCCCTTGTGCTCTTTTGCACTTATGCTCTTCTTAACAGCGGGTGATGGGAATCGGACCCACATAACCAGCTTGGAAGGCTGGAGCTTTACCACTAAGCTACACCCGCTTTTGGCGAGGTCTCGACATCGATTCTCGATGGCGGACCCGCGTAACGACAATTGATTATTGCTAATTGATCATCGATTATTTATAGTCGTCATTAGTATCGTCAATTATAAACTCAAAATACTGGAATGTAAAGACGGGACAAAATGAGTATTCCTCAAATAGCCAAAAAAGCGAAGTCGGCGTCAATACTGTTATCGGCTGTTAAAACCGAAACAAAAAATACCGCCCTTGCCAAAATAGCCGAGGCATTGAATAACAGAAGCAGCGAAATAATCGCCGCCAATCAAAAAGACCTTCGGCTCGCTGAAAAAAATAAACTCGCAAAGCCTTTGCTCAAACGGCTCAAATTCGACGAAGGCAAAATCGCCGACGTCTGCGCTGGTATCGAAAGCTTAATCAAACTCGATGACCCCGTCGGCCAAACACTCACCGCAACCCAACTCGACGAAGGCCTCAACCTCTACAAGGTCAGTTGCCCCATCGGCGTCATCGGCGTCGTCTTCGAATCAAGACCCGATGCCCTTGTCCAGATTTCAACGCTGTGCCTCAAAAGCGGAAACGCGGTCCTCCTCAAAGGTGGCTCCGAAGCAGCCAATACAAATAAAATTCTGGCAAAGGTAATCGCGGAAGCAACTCAAAAAGCTGGAATACCTGTTGGCTGGATTCAACTCTTGGAAACCCGTCAGGATGTCGCTGAAATGCTCAAGATGGATGAGGACATCGACCTCGTCATTCCTCGTGGCTCGAATGAATTTGTCCGCTACATAATGAACCACACAAATATACCCGTGCTTGGCCACGCGGAAGGAATCTGCCACGTTTATGTCGATGGGGCAGCGGCTCTCGATATGGCAATCAAAATCGCCGTCGACTCGAAATGCCAGTATGTAGCGGTCTGCAACGCAACTGAGACACTTCTTGTCGATAGTAAAATCGCGAAAGAGTTTCTGCCAAAAATCAAAGCGGCATTGGATGAAAAGAACGTTGAGCTTCGCGGCTGCAAAAAAACCCGTTCAATTATAAAAGTCAAACCCGCAACCGAAAAGGACTGGTCAACGGAATATCTCGATTACATACTGTCGATAAAGGTCGTCGATGGCGTCGATGAGGCAATCGAACATATAAACCACTATGGCTCGCATCATACCGATGCGATTGTTACGCAGGATAAGGCGACCGCTGAAAGATTCCTCGATTTAGTGGATTCGGCTGGCGTGTTCTGGAATTGCAGCACACGGTTCAGCGATGGCTATCGGTATGGCTTAGGCGCGGAAGTTGGCGTCAGCACGACGAAGATTCACGCCCGCGGCCCCGTCGGTCTCGAAGGCCTTCTGATTTACAAATGGAAACTCCTCGGCTCCGGCCAAATCGTCGCCGACTACACCGATGGTAAAAAAAAATTCACGCATAAAAAACTTAACCACTGATTTCACAGATTACGCTGATCTAATTGCCGCAAAAAGGCACAAAAATGTTTGATAAAAAACAGTAGCTGTCCTCATTTTTCCCAAAGTTATTTTTTAAGGTAATTCAAATAGTTGAATATTAAGTTTCCTATAACAGAAATCAAAAGCAGCACAACAGAAATAAACATATAAAAAGTATATTTCTTTGTTGCCGTTGCAGTTTCTTGAATTGCCAGAGTTTGACGGCGATAGAACTCGGCTTTGGCTTTTTGATCGTTCATAGAATTTGGCTGACAACCAGCCATCATCTGGGATACATACTCTAAAGACTGCTTTGTAATGTCTTCGCTCATGTCCAATCCTTAAAAATTTTATTTTCCTCTGATAATTACTCCTATAGCGTTAAAAAAGGTAGCTGTCCTCGGTTCTCCCCCGCTTTTCCCAATATTATGCACCATCCTCGCCATTTGTGACTTTATCATGAGCATCGTTCCTGCCTTGTGTATAGGCAGTCTTGTCGTTACCAGGGCTTTCATTATACCCTCCTTCGTAAGTGTTGTAATACCCTATGTAATATGCCTCCCAGTAGTCTAATTCTTTCGGCTGTACGTTCCCACGAACGACACTCCATTCCGCATAATCGTGGCCATCCTTGAAAGGACCGGTACCCATTTTTCGATGTTCTACCCATCTCCTTTCGGGTTCATTAATTGTTTTACCCACATACATCTTGCCCTCTTTAGTTGTGCCCACATAAACACAGGCAAACTTTTTTGTATCCCAACGGTTTGTATCCTTCGGCTGCGATTGTTCGCGTTTAAGATATTCAAAAACTTGGTTTGGTGTAATTCTAAGAGTTACCTTACCATAGGCGTTCTCAGGGGCACATGCATAATAATTTCTTGCAGCTATTTCTTGTATATTCTTTAGAATTTGTTTTTCTTGCTCAGTTTGGGCAATGTGTGCTTGCAGGACAACCGCACGTCTCCATACATGACGATACAAGGTTGCCTCTGGGTACCCCTTGTCTTTTGGACAGGATGGCATTGATTCTTCAACAAACTTTCCAAAAGCACCAAAATATGGCGAGAGTCTTTTCTTTGTTCTATTTTCTCCGTAGAGATGGAGTAACCACACAACTAATATTATTCCACCTATTATGGCAATGCCAGTTATGAAATTTGAATCTGACGAAGCCGAGGACAACATACTGATTTCCTTTATAATATAAAAAGCATATCCTCTGAATTTTGAATTATATCGCCCAGCCGTGCATTGTCAAAAAAATCCGTGTAATCTGTGTAATCTGTGGCTAAAAAAATTACTGTTTATTTTTCAGGTTCTTCTCGAAAAACTCTTTTGTTAATCGCGGCACATTGGGGTCTCTAAAGCCGCCGTGTCCGCCGCCTTTGACGGTGTAAAATGTCACCGGAACGCCCGCCTTTTTTAAAGCAGCTTCAAGAAGCTCACTTTGGTGATGCGGCACAAGCTGGTCTTTATCTCCGTGAATGATTAGAAAAGGAGGGTCATCTTTTGTGATGTATGTAATCGGATTGGCTTTTGCGGCTTTTTCGGGATTATCCTGAATGGGGCCGCCAATCAGCTTTGACTCCGGCAAATCGGGCGAGTTACTAACTTTGCCATTGGGCAGCCGATGTGATTCTACCTGAAGTAAATCAGTCGGCCCAAAATAATCCACAACCGCCTGCACCTTGCTGGATACTGTCAGATTTTCTCCAACGTCAAATTCATTTATATCGCCTGTTGTGCCAAGAAGCGCAACGAGGTGACCTCCCGCCGATGCACCCCAGACACCAAAGCGGTTCGGGTCAAGGTTATACTTTTGCGCATTTGCGCGCAGATAGCGCACCGCCGCCTTGCAGTCCTCTATCTGTGCAGGAAATATCGCGTGCTGGCTCAGGCGGTAATTAATCCTCGCAACCGCGTAGCCATAACGGACATAATCTTGCGGCCATTCACCCTCTTTACTGCCCGATAGCCAGGCGCCGCCATGAATCCTGATAATCAGAGGCAGATTTTTCCCTTCTCTCGGCAGAAACAAATCCAGTTTTTGTCTTTCGTGCCCGTTTGTAACATAAGGCAAGTCACGATAAACGATTGGCCCTTCATTTGCCTCTGGTTTCGTTGAGTTCATATCCCCTTGCGCAATAGCAACAGCAGAAAATATTAATACAATACAAACAGCCAATACTGATACGGTTTTTTTTAGCCAGTTATCCATTTTGTTATATCCTCGTAAATCTGCTTCTTTAAGTCCTTCATCTGCAATGAAATCATAAACGGGCAATTCTAAATCATCAATAAAATTCTCTGTGACCTCTGTGACCTCTGTGGCTATAATATACTCGGTGGCTAAATATGAGAAATTTCGAAAAGGCAAAACGGGTAGTAATCAAAATAGGGACCAACATTCTGTCGAAAGATGACAGTATCGACGCCGGGTATGTGGGCTTAATGGCCGGGCAGGTAAATTCACTGCTGAAAATGGGTAAGCAGGTGGTGATTGTTACCTCCGGGGCGATAGGAATGGGGGCGGGACAATTGGCGCTTTCAACCAAGCCCAGTGATGTCCGGATGCGCCAGGCCTGTGCAGCCATAGGGCAACCCATGTTAATGGCGGAATATCGAAAGGCATTCGAGCAATTCGGCGTTACCGTCGCCCAGGTGCTGCTTACCGCTGAAGTGCTGAATAACCGCAAGACCTATCTTAACCTGCAAAACTCGATTGAGACGCTTTTGAAACTCGGCGTCGTGCCTGTCTTAAATGAAAACGACAGTATCTCAACTGCTGAAATCGGACCTGTCCGGCGTAGCACAGGCGAAGTCGGAACGGCTTTTGGCGATAATGACCGCCTAAGCGCACTTGTGGCGAGCAAAATCGACGCAGACCTTTTGATAATCCTCACCGATATCGACGCACTGTATGACAAAGACCCCAAAAAATACGCCGACGCAAAGCCGATTGATACGGTATTTGAAATCACCGATTGTATAATCAAAAGTGCGGGCGGCAAGGGAACTAAATTCAGCACGGGCGGAATGAAGACTAAAATCGAGGCCGCCAAAGTCGCCTCCAACGCGGGCTGTAAAATCGTCTTAGCCAACGGCAAAACCGAAAACGTCATCGAACGAATCATCGCAGGCGAGACAATCGGGACATTATTTTTACCCAAACGCAAACTAAGTAACCGCGAAAGATGGATTCTCAACAGTACCCCGGCCGGCGTGATAAATATCGACGACGGCGCGATTCGGGCGGTAAAGAATAAAAAGAGCTTATTACCCAGCGGCATAAAATCAATAGAAGGGACATTTGACGCGGGCGATTGTATCTGGCTGAACAACAAGGCAAAGGCCGTAACTAATTTCAGCAGCGCAGAATTAGAGACCCTGGCGGGCAAACACTCTACCGAAATACGAAAGCTCTTAGGCCCCAAACGCAGGGACGTTGTCGCGATACCGGAAGATATCGTCTTCGTGGACTATTGATTTACCGCGGAGAACGTTAAGCGGTAATAATTGTCGGGAGGCATGGTTAGGCCGTGGTACACCTCAAATGCATATACTGCGGGCAGCGGATACTGGCGAACGATGACGGCCGAGGCAAAAAAGGTCTGTGCCCGACGTGCCGGCATACCATTTATGTCCCCCAGGCATTCAAGACCGACAGCAATTTATCACCCCTGGCGCTCCAGCCCATTGCGACGCCGAAAGAGCATGTTCCCGAATACGACAAAGCCCCTTCTGTCACAGAGGAGTTCCCGTCGCCCGATTCTCCTGATGATATGACGGATTTATACGAAGAGAAATACGGCTTTTTAATCCCCAACTATGACGAGCTCTCGCTGTTCCTGATGGCGGTTGTATTTGTCATCCTGTACTTCACCAACAGCAGGTTGCAGGTCGATATAACCGCCTTTTTGATGCGCCTGGACGTGTGGCGGCGATATATCTACATCGCCCTGTTTATGCTCGCAATGTCCCTGTGCCTGTATCACGTCTTCACCTTGCGAAAAAAAACGGACATAGAAAAAGGAATTATGCTTGTGTTTGCCGTAACGGTAAATGCAGCCACCGGTTTCATCGCCGGCTTTTATATGCTCAAAGAATGCCCCGGCTGGCTGCTCGTTTTCCCTCTCTGGAACATACTCAACAGCGCCATTATAATTCTAATGCAATACATTGACCTCTTCGATGAAAACCAAATCAGCGACCGCGACGCAACCATTCCGCAGGTCATCCTCGGCCTGGCTGCCGTCCTTATAATTTTCTTTATTTGCAATAACACCTTCAAGCTGCACTGGGCCATCACCTATTCGATTTGCATCATTTACACGACCAGCTTCGACAGGGGATTACAAAGCGTCTTCCCGGGTTTGACCGGCCAAAAATACGAACAATCCTCCGGGGGGCAACCGTGATAAGATTCAAGTGCATATATTGCGGACAGCGGATTCTGGCGAAAGATGAGGACCGGGACAAAAAAGGCAAATGCCCGAAATGCGCTCATCTCTTAACCGTCCCCGACTCAACCCAAGGCAGACCGGCAATCAGCTTCGATAAAGAACCGATGCCAGACCGTCCCAAGCCGCCGTATGTCCCAGCGTGGAAAAACACCCCGGAATGGAGCGAAGGACAAAATCGAATGCCTGAGGAACAGGCGGAAGCCCTGGCCGAACTCTTCAAAGAAAGCTTCGGTTTTCTCATTCCAACCTACGATATGTTGTCACTGTTACTTATGGCATTAACGTTTATACTGCTATTTATAACAAACAGCCAAATGCGAGTATTTGAGCCGGACGCCAATAAAGTTATTTCTCAAACCGATTCACTTATTTATTCTGCAAAATTATTTCTGCTCATCGCAATAGTACCCACTTTTTTTATGTTCCGGATATGCAGTCAAACAGACGCTGATTTGAAAAAACAGATTATGTTATTTTTCGCTGTCATGATAAATGCCTACAGTGGAATAATCGCCGGAATATATGTCATAAGCAATATAACTGCTTCCCACTGGCTGCTTGTCTTCCCCATCTGGAACATAACAAATAGTTTACTGATGCTGTCTATGTTTTATATGAAGGTTATTGATGAAGATTGTATCAGCGACCGTGAAGCAACAGCTACTCAGATTATACTTGGATTAATATCTGTTCTTACTATCTTCGCAATCTGCAACTACGTCTTCAAACTATACTGGGCCATTACCTTCTCTATTTGCATTATTTACACGACCAGTTTTGACAGGGCATTGCAGAACATCTTCCCCGGCCTGACCGGCCAAAAAGATGAACAAGCCTCTGAGGGATGAATTACATTCTCTTGTAACGCGGGCCGCCTGTGCCTTCGGGAACCGTCCAGCGGATATTGTCGAAAGGACATTTCCTCTGGCAGGTCTTGCAGTGCAGACAGTTTGACGGGTTGGCGGGTTTTACTTCCCCCTGAACTGTTTCATACACGCCGCCCGGACAAAACGTAATACAGGGCGCCGCGAATTTCAGTATGCACTTTTCCTGACAGATATTGCGGTCGATAATCGTCAAATGCGACGGCTGTTCCTCGCGGTGATGTGTCGCAGCCATAGCTGTAAAGGTATCCTTGTCGAAATGCTGACCGGGTTTTAGCTGATATGGCAGGACCGTCATTGCTTCATAATCCTTTTCGATATTGAACGCGGGCAGCAATGTCCCCAGCACCGATAAAGGCATACCCTGCAATGGCCCGAACCTCGCGACGGTCTGGCGGAAATTAGCAGCACTTTTCATTTCCTTCGCGACGTTGGATTTCAAAAGCAAATCGGTATAACGAACAGCCGATTCCCGCGGATTATCAACCGTCTCATTAATCGCCTTTGCCGCCATCATCCCCGAGTCAATCGCGTTGTGCAGCCCTTTGATTTTGAGCATATTCACAAAGCCAGCGGAATCGCCCAGTATAATCACGTTGCCTTTGCCGATAGCGCCGCTGATTGGGTCTCGCGGCACCGCGTTCCAGCCGCCTTCGGGAATCATCTTCGCACCCGCCTCGACGACCGTGCCGCCTTCGATGTGTCTTTTCACCCTGCTATGCTGTTTGAAAAGCGTCAACGCATGCTGCGGATTGAAATCGTAATATTTCCAGTCCGCCCCGACTATCATCCCGACCGCCAGGTGCTCCGCCTGGAGAGGATAAACAATTCCGCCGCCGAACATCCCCGGCCCAATAATAGGCGCCCAAATCGGGTAACCCATCGCGTGAATCACCCTGCCTGTGGTAAATTCAGCGTATTGTTCGGGCGAAACCTTAATCAGCTCTTTCACGCCCACCGAGTAAAGCTGATTCGCTTTTCTTTTAAGTCCCGCTTTTTCGATGAATTTCTCTGTCAAAAGCCCGTCGCAGCCCTCCGCTAATACGATGTACTTCGCCTCGATGGTTTCGCCTTCGAGATAATTGGTCTGTTTGTGTCCTTCCTTATCGAGTCCCTGGTCAACAAGCTTGACTGCCGACGCACCATTGTCGTCAACCATAATATCCGCCGCCGCGAACCCGCACAGCACCTCGACACCGAGATTCTTCGCGATTTGCCCCAGCCATTTGGTCAGCTTACTGATTGAAATCGTGTAGTCGCCCGTGTGCGTCATCTGGCCAAAGCCCAGCCCGAAAATCTTCGCTAAGCGAATCGCTAAATGTATGTTGAATCCGAATTTTTTGCCCAGCAGGAACAGCACGTCATCTTTATCGATTTTATTTGCCAGCACGTCTTTCGCCGCGTCGCTGTCCCGCCAGCCGGGCGATGCGGCATCGAGCAGCGTATGAATCGGCTCTTTTTCAAGGACCGCCCCCGATAGATTGTGATTGCCGAGCTCCGCCCCCTTCTCGATGACGCAAATCTCGGCCTGCGGCTTGAGAACCTTCAACTGAATCGCGCAAGCCAGGCCCGCCGGCCCGCCGCCAACTATCAAAACTTCAACTTTGCCAAAATCGCTATCGTTTACCACTACGAACGCTCCTGTAAAGCAGCGACTAACTCCGGCACTACCTTTTCCGCTGTACCCACGATGTAGTAATCGCATTGTTTGAAAATCGGCGCATTGGGATCGCTGTTAATCGCCACGATTGTCTCGGTATTCGCCACGCCAATCATATGCTGAATCGCGCCTGATATCCCCATCGCCACATAAAGTTTCGGTCCCACCGCCGTGCCCGTCTGGCCCACCTGGCGAATCCTCTCCGCGAACCCCTGCTCAACCGCCGCGCGAGATGCGCCTCTCTCGACGGAAACATTCAATCTCGTCCGAATCGCCCCGCAAAGCTCGATGAGCAACTGCTCGTAATTGTCGCGGTCTTTCATTCCCTTGCCCCCGCTGACAATCACCTCGGCGTCGAAATTGACTTTGCCCGTGCCAAGCTCTGTTTTAATGATTTCGAGTGAAATATCGTCTTTGGTAACGTTGACTTTGTGATTGATAACGTTGCCTTTTCTGGTCTTATCGGCTGGTAACCGTTTCATAACGCCCGGCCTGGCGGTAGCCATTTGCGATTTCGAGTTCTTCGTGCAAATCGTCGCCATCACGTTGCCGCCAAGCGCTGGCCTCGTCTGGAACAGTGTCCCTATCTGCTCTTTGCGGGAGCTGTCGCGAATATCAAGACCCGTGCAGTCCGCGGTCAATCCGCAGCCCACCCTGTATGAAACTAACGGCGCAAGCACCCTGCCCTGCGGTGTCGCGGCGTATAAAACAATCTGAGGCCAGTATTTGCTCACCGCGTCGGCTATTACCTTGCGATGCGCAATCGGGTCAAACTCCGCCAAAAGCGGGTCGTCTATCGCATATACGTTGTCGGCGCCTCCCGCAATCAATTCCCTGGCCATCGGCTGCAAGTTGTGACCGGCGATTACCACCCCCACATTCGTTTCTACCGAACCGGCCAGGTCTCTCGCCTTTCCGATAAGCTCAAAAGTGGCCGGGTGAATTACGCCCCCGTGATGCTCCGCGACAACCCATACCTCACCCTTGTAACTCGGCTCAACGGCCCGCAGACCCAGCAGCATATCATCCAGCGCATTCTTGTGAAAATGCTCACCAGCGGACGCTACAATTTTTTCCTTCGTCTGTTCGTCGATGCCCGCCTCGCCGCTTATACCAAGCTCACGCAGCTTGTCGGTCAAAATCCTGTAATCCTCGTTCTCCTTGGCGGTCCCCTCGAAACTTCTGTCCAGCACGCTTTTTCTATTCGCGGGCAAAACGTATCTCGCCGCCTGTTTATCCGTCCCGGCCGCACCCGCCGACGACTTGACGCTTTCAACGATTACTTCCGCTAATTGTCTCGCGTCTGAAAGATGTCTGCATTTCCTGCTGCTTTTCCCCGGCGGAAATACCCGTATCACCCACGTCTTCGAACCCTTCGCCCCAATCAGCGCCGCGTTGATGTCCGAAGCCCCCCAGGTGATTACCTTATTCTTGTTCGCCCGCCTCGTCGCCGAAAACGAAGCGAAAAGCGGGTACTCATATTTGGCTACCGTGATTACCGCGGGCAATCGTTTCGGCGAAACCACCTGGCTTCCGCCGCTTATGATTCTTGTAAACTCAAATCGTCCCTTCTTGAATTCGCAATCCGTCGCGTATGCGATGCAGGAAATCCCCAGTTCCTCCGCAATCTGTGGCGGCACCTGTGCGGTGTCCCCATCCACTGATTGCATCCCCGAAACAACGAAGTAATCATCGTTGCCGTTAAATAGCTCCTTGGCGATTTTCCTTATGGAACAGGCAAGCGGATTGGCGGTAGCAACCGTATCGGCACCGCCCAGCGCCCTGTCGGTCAGCATAACCACCGTATCGGCGCACCTGCTCAGTGAATATCGCAGCACCTCTTCAGCCATCGGCGGCCCCATCGTCAAAGCGACAATTTTCGCGTCCTTGTCGCCCGAAAGCTGACGCATACGATTCGCAAACGCGAGCGCCTGCGTATCAAGCTCGTTAATGACGCTCGCCAGACGCGTCCGTATCAGTGTCCCCGTTTCGAGGTCGAACGCGTTGTCCGTGATTTGCGATACGTCCGGCACCTGTTTGACTAAAACTATATAATTGCTCATAACCCTTACACTCGAAGCCCGATGCAAAACACCCAAACCTCAAAAATCACCCCTGCCCTTGCCCCGCTATGCAGGTCTTAAATATCAAGGGCTGGTTATGATAAATCTAAAATCTTTCGCCGTCAATGAAAACACTTGGGACTGGATTTGAAACGGCAAAATAGTATAATATGCCAATCGGCTTATAGCCGGGAAAGGAAAGGTTGACATGCGTAATGCTATCGTACTAACAACAGTTTTACTAATTCTGGCGCCGGCCTGCGTAAAGGCCGTTGAACCCATCGGATGGTGGAAATTCGAGGAAAAAGACGGAACTATCGCGAAGGATTCCAGCGGCAACGGTTTTGACGCAACGGTGGATTTCGGCGGAGGCCCCAAGATATGGTGCCCCGGCGAGGGATTCGACTCAAACGGCTGCGCCAAATTCTCCGGCCAGCAAACCATCGTTATACCCAACGGAATATGGGGCCGCGTCAAAGACCAGTTGAGCATCGCCTTCTGGGTCAACCAGGACCCCTGCGCTCCGCCGGATGAAAAATGGCCCGGCCCCTGGGGAATCGCGCCAACAGAGGGAATATCGCACCCGGACCCCAACTGGCTGAAACTGCGGGCATTTGTCCCCACGCCGAATAAAGCGATTGATATTGGAAATGACGCAGAACATGTCTACTGGCAGGCCACAAGCGACAGCGACTTCGCCGGAAACTGGAATTTTTACGTCTTCGTCAAAGACGCCAACGAGCATTCGCTCCGCCTGTATCACAACGACTCCAAGGTCGCCGAAGTATTCGGAGCTATGGACCCGATGCCTAAAATCAGCAACTTTATTATTGGCGGCAGGGTATCTCCAAAGGCGGACTGGTCGGGAAAAATCGACGATTTCAGAATTTACAACTCTGCCCTGTCAGCCGACGATGTGCTGAAACTGTACATGGCAAAACCTCAGCCAAAACCAGAGCCAAAAACAGAGCCAAAAGCAGAACCAAAGGCAGAGACAAAGCCAAAAGCGGAACCAAAAACAGAAAAGAAATAATTAAACAGCAGGGAGAAAACACCACGGAAGGTGTGCTATGACCGCGATAATAAGCGCCCCTGATACCCGGCAAAAGCTGGAAATACTCAGTGCCGACGCACAATACGATTTGGCGTGCGCCTGCGGATGCAAAAACGACGAGCGCCGCAGGCGCGGGCCACAAGGCAAGTGGATTTATCCCGTCACCCTGCCCAATGGCGGAACCAGCGTCCTCTTCAAAACCCTCGTCTCCAATGTTTGCTCCAACGACTGCAAATACTGCCCACTCCGGGCAAACCAGGACCTCCGCCGATGCACCCTCAACGAAGAAGAAACCGTCAACGTCTTTCTCGATTACTACAAGCGAGGTGAGGTCTTCGGCCTGTTCCTCAGCTCAGGCGTTCTCGGCACCCCTGACGCCACTATGGAACGTCTCAACCGAATCGCCAAAATCCTCCGCTATCGTCGCAGCTTCCGCGGCTATATCCACCTCAAGGTCATACCCGGCGCAAGCGCAAACGCAATCGAGGAAGCCGTAAAACTCTCCTCCGCCGTCTCTCTGAATATCGAAACACCCGGCGCCAAATACCTCGCCAAACTATCCGATAAGAAACGTTTCATCGAAGACATCGTTGAACCGATTAAGCTCATCAGCCGACTTACCGGCCGGGGCAATAAATACGAAAGAGTCAAACAGACCACTCAGTTTATCGTGGGCGCCGCCGACGAAACCGACTCCGAGATTGTAAAATATATGTGGGGACTCTACGACCGCCTCAACCTCCGCAGGATTTATTTCAGCGCATATCAAAAAATCGGCAATGACGACTCGAACAACTTGTTTAGCCGTCCGCCGAAAGGCGTCCCTTACGGGAGCCAGCATTCATCCTCCGTAGCGCAAGCGACCTGTCCTCCGAAGCCCCTTAAGGGCGAAGGATGGAAGCCCGACGACGTTTTTGTCCGCGAACATCGCCTTTACCAGGTCGATTTCCTCCTGCGAAGATATGGTTTTTCAGAATCCGATATTGTTTTCGACGAAGCCGGCAATCTGCCCCTCGATACTGACCCGAAAGAATCCTGGGCCAAACGCAATCCGCAGTATTTCCCCGTCGATATAAACAAAGCGTCGAAAGATGAGCTTCTGCGTGTGCCGGGCCTGGGCCAAATCACCGTTGACCGAATTCTCGAACATCGAAAATCCGCCAGAATCAGAACCATCAACGACATCGGCAAAACCACATCGCGATTGAACAAGGCAAACTCGTATCTGGTGTTTTGACCGCTGCTTACTTCGGCTTAAATCCCTTCACTTTGCCGCTTGTGTATTTTTTGCACGCCTTTTCCAAATCCACGTCGCTGATATTGGCTAAGGTGCAAAGCCACGCCAAAACATCCGCGAACTCATCCCGTTTGTTCTTGGCATCGTTGCCCGCCAGCGAGGTCGCCAGCTCCCCCACCTCTTCGATGAACCACAAAAACGTCTTCGGCACACCACGCTGCCGGTCCCGCTTCTCGTATTTCTCGGATATGAACTGCTGAAATTCTTTGATATGCATTTTACCTGACCCTCATAAAAAATAACCGGCCCGAAGAAACCATTCGCACTCTACCCCATCAGGGTCGCTAATGCAAACGGCTTCTCCGGCCGGATTATTGTTCTTGTCCTCAAACCGCCATTACGCAAGCAAACTGGACAGCGTAACTTTCTGATATACCGCCCTGGCTGCGGCAAGACCATTCTCGTATGCCTTTTCCGCCCTCGTGCTGAACTTGCCCTTCTTGGTGTGCTCTTCGAGATTGAGCTGGCTCACAAGCGGCCCATCCACGGCCTCTATGATTTCGAGCATTGTGATTTTGCTTGGGGACTTCGACAGCACAAAACCGCCTCGCGGGCCGCGCTTGCTGCGAAGAATATTGGCTCTGACCAGCTGCTGGAGTATCTTCAGCAGGTATTCCAGGGGTATATTGTATTCCTTGGAAATGGTCTGTGAAAGCACAATTCCGCCCTTCTCACTTTTGGCAATATAGCCGGCTGCCAGTATCCCATAACCCGTTGACCTACTGATTTTCATTGCGTTCTCCTT